>Ga0129314_1000494_pt1 | contig 41321 bp, 33 predicted proteins | sample O1111metagenome_FD_94431 | JGI IMG/M metagenome (GOLD analysis project Ga0129314, IMG submission 94431) | Orangutan individual fecal microbial communities from fecal samples from Wisconsin, USA - O1111 metagenome | ecosystem: Host-associated > Mammals > Digestive system > Large intestine > Fecal... | reverse complement strand
GCCCGAGGATCAGCAGGTGCGCAGCAGAGTGGCGCGCATGAAGCAGATCCCCGTGCCGGAGCTGATCGAGGGCAAGAAGCTCCTCTTTGTGGACGACTCCATCGTGCGCGGCACGCAGCTTCGCGAAACGGTTGAGTTTTTGTACAGCGCCGGCGCTTCGGAAGTACACATGCGCTCGGCCTGCCCGCCCATCATGTACCCCTGCCGTTACCTGAACTTCTCGCGCGGCAACAGCCCCATGGACCTGCTGGCGCGCCGCATGGTGCAGGAGCTGGAGGGCAACGAGGGGCAAAAGCATCTGGAAGAATACGCCGACAGCAGCTGCGAACGCGGAAAGTGCCTGCTGCACGCCATCTGCGAGCAGTTCGGCTTCGATTCGCTGTCCTACCAGTCCCTTGAGGGAATGCTGGAGGCGATCGGTATTGACAGGGAACAGGTCTGCACCTATTGCTGGACCGGAAAGGAATAACAATATGGGCATTTCTCATTCGGAAGCATACGCGGCCGCCGGCGTCGACATCGAGGCGGGCTACAAGGGCGTCAAGCTGATGAAAAAGCACGTGCAGCGCACGATGATCCCGGGCGTCGTGTCCGACCTCGGCGGCTTCGGCGGCCTGTTTGCACCTGACCTTGCCGGCATGAAGGAGCCGGTGCTCGTCTCCGGCACGGACGGTGTGGGTACCAAGCAGCGCATTGCGCAGCTTGTGGACAAGCACGACACCGTCGGCATCGACTGTGTTGCCATGTGCGTCAACGACATCATCTGCTGCGGTGCAAAGCCCATCTTCTTCCTCGACTACATTGCCATCGGCAAGAACGAGCCGGAGAAGGTCGCAACGCTCGTCTCCGGCGTGGCCGAGGGCTGCGTGCAGTCTGGCTGCGCGCTCATCGGCGGCGAGACCGCCGAGCATCCCGGCACCATGGCTGCCGACGATTACGATCTTGCGGGCTTTGCCGTCGGCATTGTCGACCGCGAGAAGATCATTGACCATAACCGCATGAAGGCGGGCGACGTTGTGATCGCCCTTCCCTCGAGCGGCATCCACTCCAACGGCTATTCCCTTGTGCGCAAGGTCTTCAATGTGGAGCACGCGAACCTTGGCGCCTACATTGAGGAGCTCGGCTGCACGCTCAGCGAGGAGCTGCTGCGCCCGACCAGGATCTATGTAAAGCCCGTCCTCGCCGCGATGGAACAGGCGAAGATCAACGGCGTGAGCCACATCACCGGCGGCGGCTTCTATGAAAACATCCCCCGCTGCATCCCCGACGGTCTGTGCGCAAAGATCGAAAAGTCCGCGCTGCGCATTCCACCCATTTTTACGATGCTCCAGCGCATGGGCAATATCTCCGAGCACGATATGTTCAACACCTACAACATGGGCACCGGCATGACGCTCATCGCCGCGAAGGAAGACGCCGACCGCGCCATCGCCGCGCTCAAGGAGAACAGCCAGGACGCCTATGTCATCGGTGAGATCGTGAGCGGGGAAGAGAAGGTCACCTTATGTTAAGCCGCGTGCGCATCGCCGTTTTTGTTTCCGGCGGCGGCACGAACCTACAGGCGCTGCTCGACGCGCAGACGCGCGGCGAGCTGCCGCACGGCGAGATCGCGCTCGTCGTTTCCTCGCAGGCGGGCGCTTATGCGCTCGAGCGCGCGAAGACGGCGAATGTCCCCGCACGCACCGTGCCCTCGAGCCTCATCCAGCAGGACTTTGAAAGCGCCATCGAGCAGCTGCTTGCCGCATATCGCATTGATGTGATCGTGCTGGCGGGCTTTTTGAGCATCCTGAGCGAAAACTTTACAAAGAAGTGGCCGCGCCGCATCCTGAATGTGCACCCCTCCCTCATCCCGTCGTTCTGCGGCAGGGGGATGTACGGCCTTAAGGTGCACGAGGCCGCGCTCGCGCGCGGCGTGAAGGTCACGGGCGCAACGGTCCACTTTGTCAACGAGATCCCTGACGGCGGCGAGATCCTGCTGCAAAAGGCGGTGGAGATCGAGCCGGGCGACACGCCCGAGGTCTTACAGCGCCGCGTGATGGAGCAGGCCGAATGGCAGCTCCTGCCGCGCGCGGCGGAGATCGTCTGCCGCGAGATCGCAGAAGCTGAAAAGGAGAACTGACCATGGTCGATTTTCTGGAATTCTTACGAAACACTTCCTATCCCGGCCGCGGCATTCTGGTCGGAAAGGACCGCGTGTACTACTTCATCATGGGCCGCAGCGAGAACAGCCGCAACCGCGTCTTCGTGAAGACCGAGGACGGCATCCGCACCGAGGCGCATGACCCCGCCAAGCTTGCAGACCCCAGCCTCATCATCTACCATCCCGTGCGCACGATGGGGAGCGATCTCGTTGTGACGAACGGCGACCAGACCGACACCATCTGCGAGCACGGCGACTTTCGCCGCGGCCTCATGACGCGCGAATATGAGCCCGACGGCCCGAACTGGACGCCGCGCATTTCCGCGATCATCCACGAGGACGGCACCTTCGAGATGTCCATCTTAAAGCACAAGGATGGCCGGTGCCTTCGCGAGTTCTTCTGCTATGAGGGCTGCGACGACGACAAGGCCTACTTCATCAGCACCTATCAGGGCGACGGCAGTCCGCTGCCGACCTTCGCCGGCGAGCCGATGGAGGTGAGCGTCCCCTCTCCCGAGGAGGTCTGGGCGGCGCTCAACGCGGACAACAAGGTGTCCCTTTATGCGAACGTGAACGGCGAAGTGAAGCTGTTCAACAAGAATTTAGGCGAGTGAGGAGAATGATATGAACGAGCTTGAACTCAAGTACGGCTGCAACCCCAACCAGAAGCCCGCGCGCGTTTTTATGAAAGACGGCGGCGACCTGCCTTTCACCGTTCTGAACGGTAAGCCCGGCTACATCAACCTGCTTGACGCCTTCAACTCCTTCCAGCTCGTGCGCGAGCTGAAGGAGGCGACGGGACTTCCCGCCGCGGCAAGCTTCAAGCACGTTTCCCCCGCGGGCGCGGCGCTCGGCCTGCCGCTCGACGAGGTGGACAAAAAGATTTATTTTGTCGAGCCTGACGCGGCCCTTTCGCCCGTCGCCTGCGCCTATATCCGCGCCCGCGGTGCGGACCGCCTCTGCTCCTACGGCGACTGGGCCGCGCTCTCCGACGAGTGCGACGCCGCCACCGCCGAGTATCTCAAGGGCGAAGTCTCCGACGGCATCATCGCCCCCTCGTTCAGTGAGGAGGCGCTCGCCATCCTGAAGACAAAAAAGGGCGGCAAGTACAACATCGTGCAGATCGACTCCGCCTACGTTCCCGCCCCGCAGGAGCAGAAGGACGTCTTCGGCGTGACCTTCGAGCAGGGACGCAACAACTTCAGGATCAACGCATCCCTTTTGGAGAACATTGTCACCGAGAATAAGTCTCTTCCCGATGACGCGAAGCGCGACATGATCGTTTCGCTCATCACGCTCAAATACACCCAGTCGAACTCCGTCTGCTACGCCAAGGACGGCCAGACCATCGGCGTGGGCGCGGGTCAGCAGAGCCGCATCCACTGCACGCGTCTTGCCGGCAGCAAGGCGGACAACTGGTATCTCCGCCGCCACCCGAAGGTGCTTGCCCTGCCGTTTGTGGACGGCATCCGCCGCCCCGACCGCGACAACGCCATCGACGTCTACATCTCCGACGAGTGCGAGGATGTGCTCGCCGACGGCGCGTGGCAGCGCGTTTTCAAGGAGCGCCCCGAGGCGCTGAGCGCGCAGGAGCGCAAGGAATGGATCGCGCGCCAGAGCGGCGTGACCGTCGGCTCCGACGCCTTCTTCCCCTTCGGCGACAATGTTGAGCGCGCGAGAAAGAGCGGCGTTTCCTACATCGTCGAGCCGGGCGGCTCGATCCGTGATGACAACGTCATCGAGACGGCGAACAAATACGGTATCACCATGGCGTTTACCGGTATGCGCCTGTTCCATCATTAAGCAAGGAGGAATTTCTCCATGAAGCTCATGGTCATCGGCGGCGGAGGCCGCGAACACGCCATCATCAAGAAATTAAAGGAAAATCCCGCGGTCGAGGTCATCTACTGCCTGCCCGGCAACGGCGGCATCGCCGCCGACGCGGTCTGCGTCAGTGAGATCGGCGCGAAGGACATCCCCGCGCAGGTCGAGTTTGCCAAGGCGCACGGGATCGACTACGCCGTCGTCGCGCCGGACGATCCTCTCGCCCTCGGCGCGGTGGACGCGCTGAGCGAGGCGGGCATCCCCTGTTTCGGCCCCGACAAAAAGGCCGCCGTCATCGAGGCGAGCAAGGCCTTTTCCAAGGATCTTATGAAAAAGTACGGCATCCCCACGGCGAAGTACGAGCTCTTCACCGAGGCGGAGGCCGCCTGCGCCTATATTGAGGCGCAGGGTGCGCCCATCGTCGTCAAGGCAGACGGCCTGGCGCTCGGCAAGGGTGTCGTCGTTGCGCAGACGGTCGAGGAGGCGAAAGCCGCCGTTCGCTCCATGATCGAGGACAAGGCCTTCGGCCAGAGCGGCGCGCGCGTCGTCATCGAGGAATTCATGGAAGGCCCCGAGGTCTCTGTTCTCAGCTTTACCGACGGCGAAACGGTCATCCCCATGGTGTCCTCGATGGACCACAAGTGCGCGCTCGACGGCGACAAGGGTCCCAACACCGGCGGCATGGGCACGATCGCGCCGAACCCCTACTATACGAAGGAGATCGCGGCGGAGTGCATGGAGACGATCTTCCTGCCTACCATCCGCGCGATGAAGGCCGAGGGCCGTCCCTTCAAGGGCTGCCTTTATTTCGGCCTCATGCTCACAAAGAACGGCCCCAAGGTCGTGGAGTACAACTGCCGCTTCGGCGACCCCGAAACGCAGGTCGTGCTGCCGCTGCTTTCCTCTGACCTGCTGAGCGTCATGCAGGCCACGACGAACGGCACGCTCAAGGATGCCGCCGTCGAGTTTTCGACCGATTCCGCCTGCTGTGTCGTCCTCGCCTCCGAGGGCTACCCCAAAAAGTACGAGAGCGGCTTTGCCATCACGATGAGCGAAGAGGCCGCCGCGCACACCTATGTTGCGGGCGCGAAGAAAGATGGCGATGCGCTTCTCACCGCGGGCGGGCGCGTGCTCGGCGTCACCGCTGTTGCGCCCACGCTTGAGCGCGCCGTGCAGGAGGCTTACCGCCTTGCCGGCGAAGTTGAATTTGCCAACAAATACTGCCGCAGCGACATCGGCCGCAAGGCCCTTGCCGCGCAGAAGGAGAGAGAATAATGGTATATAGAGTCTGCGTGGAGAAAAAGCCCGGCCTCGCGCCCGAATGCGCGAGCCTGCTGTCCGACTGCCGCTCTTTTCTGAACCTCACGGGCCTGACAAGCGTGCGCATCTGGAACCGCTACGACGCCGAGGGCATGGACAAAGACCTTTTTGACTATGCCTGCACCACCGTCTTTTCCGAGCCGCAGCTCGACCTGACGAGCGAGGAGGCCGACGTTTCCGGCGCTGCCGCCGCCTTCGCCGTCGAGCCGCTGCCCGGCCAGTTCGACCAGCGCGCCGACAGCGCGGCTCAGTGCATCCAGCTTTTGAGCCAGGGCGAGCGTCCGCGCATCCGCACGGCGAAGGTCTATGCGCTCTACGGCACGCTTTCCGATGCCGACGTTGAGGCCGTCAAGCGCTATGTCATCAACCCCGTCGAGAGCCGCGAGGCCACGCTTGCAAAGCCTGAAACGCTCGCTGAGAACCTTTCCGAGCCGAAGAACGTCGCATCGGTCGAGGGCTTTACCGCGATGGATGAAGCCGCGCTCACCGCGCTTCTTTCCTCCATGGGCCTTGCCATGGACCTTGACGATCTCAAGACCCTGCAGGAGTACTTTCGCGACGAAGAGCACCGCGACCCCAGCGTGACCGAAGTGCGCGTGGTTGATACCTACTGGTCCGACCACTGCCGCCACACGACCTTCTCCACGCATCTTGATGAGATCAAGATCGACGATCCCGCCGTCAAGGGCGCGTATGAGCGCTACCTCGCCGCGCGCGAGGAGGTCTACGGCGCAGAGAAGGCCGCCAAGCGCCCCCAGACGCTCATGGACATTGCGACCATCGGCACCAAGACCCTCAAAAAGCGCAGCTTGCTGCCCGAGCTCGACGAGAGCGAGGAGATCAACGCCTGCTCCATCCACGTGCCCGCCAAGGTGAACGGCGAGGAGCAGGACTGGCTGTTGATGTTCAAGAACGAGACGCACAACCATCCCACCGAGATCGAGCCCTTCGGCGGCGCGGCTACCTGCATCGGCGGCTGCATCCGCGACCCGCTTTCCGGCCGTGCTTACGTCCATCAGGCGATGCGCGTAACGGGCGGCGGCGACCCGAGAAAGACCCTTGCCGAGACCATTCCCGGCAAGCTCCCCCAGCGAAAGCTCGCGCAGACCGCCGCGGCGGGCTACTCCTCCTACGGCAACCAGATCGGCCTTGCCACAGGCCATGTCGCCGAGCTTTACCACGAGGGCTACATCGCCAAGAGACTTGAGTGCGGCGCGGTCGTCGCCGCGGCGCCCGCCAATAACGTCGTGCGCGAGCGTCCCGCCCCGGGCGACGTCGTCATCCTGCTCGGCGGCCGCACCGGCCGCGACGGCATCGGCGGCGCGACCGGCTCGTCGAAGAGCCATGACCTAAAGTCCCTCACCACGATGGCGAGCGAGGTGCAGAAGGGCAACGCGCCCGAAGAGCGCAAGATCCAGCGCCTCTTCCGCGACGGCGAGGTGACGCGCCTCATCAAGCGCTGCAACGACTTTGGCGCAGGCGGCGTGTCCGTCGCCATCGGCGAGCTGGCCGACGGACTTGAGATCAATCTCGACGCCGTGCGCAAGAAGTACGAGGGTCTGGACGGCACCGAGCTTGCGATCTCCGAATCGCAGGAGCGCATGGCGGTTGTCGTCGCGCCGGAGGATGAAGAGAAGTTCATCGCCGCCGCGCAGAACGAGAATCTCGAAGCCTACCGTGTCGCAGTCGTCACCGAAAGCCCCCGCATGGTCATGCGCTGGCGCGGCGAGACGATTGCCGACCTCTCTCGCGCCTTCCTCGATACGAACGGCGCGACGAAGCACGCAAGCGTTGCGGTCGAGGCAAAAAAGAGCGCGGCAGTCTCCGCACCCGCGACGCTGCGCGAGATGGCGGGCAGCCTCAAGAGCGCGTCCCGCCGCGGCCTGACCGAGCGTTTCGACTCTACCGTCGGCGCGTTCACGCTGCTTATGCCCTTTGGCGGCAAGACGCAGCGCAGCCCCTCGCAGGCGATGGCGGCGCTGCTGCCGGTGCTGCCGGGCAATACGACCGAGCAGGGCAGCGTCATGGCATGGGGCTGCGACCCCGACGCGATGAGCGCCGACCCCTACACGGGTGCGCACGGCGCGGTCTACACCTCGGTCGCGAAGATCGTTGCCGCCGGTGCGGACTATCACAAGGCCTATCTTTCCCTTCAGGAATTCTTTGAAAAGCTCCGCAGCGAGCCCGCGCGCTGGGGCAAGCCCTTCTCCGCGCTGCTCGGTGCGCTCGATGCCCAGTTAGAGCTGGGCGCCGCCGCCATCGGCGGCAAGGACTCCATGTCCGGCACCTTCCTTGACCATGACGTGCCGCCCACGCTCATCTCCTTCGCCGTTGCACCGGCGCTTGCAAGCGAGATCGTGACGACCGACTTCAAGAAAGCCGGCCACGGCGTCTATCTCTTCTCCGGCGAAACGGCCGAGGAGCAGAAGTCTGCGTGGGAGCGCTTCACCGCGCTTGCCCGCGCGGGCAAGGTCGAGAGCGCGTGGGCGGTCGAAAACGGCCTTGCCGAGGCCGTCTTCAAGATGTCGCTCGGCAACGAGATCGGCTTTGCCGCTGAAAAGACCACGCGCGACTGGTTCGCTCCCATGCCCGGCGCGATCATCGCAGAGCTCAATGAGGACGTGTCCGGCGCTGCGCGCATCGGCGCGACCACGGCGGAAAAGACCATCGTCCTCGGCGCGGACAGCGCCTCGATCGAAGAGCTTGCCGCGCTGAACGACGCCGTGCTCGAAGAGGTCTATCCCACCAAGACCGAGAAGACCGGCACGGTGGAGCCGTTCTCCTGCGAGGCGGAGACGCGCGTTTCTCCCGCGATCAAGCTGGCGCGCCCCAAGGCGCTCATCCCCGTCTTCCCCGGCACGAACTGCGAGTATGACACCAAGCGCGCGCTGATGGAAGCGGGCGCGGACGCCGAGCCCTTCATCATCCGCAACCTCACGAGCGGCGACGTTGCCGATAGCGTGGAGCGCTTTGCCAAGGCTGTGGGCGAGAGCCAGATCATCGTCGTTCCCGGCGGCTTCTCCGGCGGCGACGAGCCGGACGGCAGCGCCAAGCTTATCACGGCCTTCTTCCGCAACGCCGCCGTCAAGGAGCAGATCACCGCGCTCCTCGAGCAGCGCGACGGCTTGATGCTCGGTATCTGCAACGGCTTCCAGGCGCTCATCAAGCTCGGCCTTGTGCCCTACGGCAAGATCATGGATACCGACTCGGACTGCCCGACGCTCACCTACAACGTCATCGGCCGCCACCAGTCCCGCCTCGTGCGCACGCGCGTGTGCTCCAACAAGTCCCCGTGGCTTGCGGGCACGAAGGTCGGCGACATCTACACCGTGCCCATTTCCCACGGCGAGGGCCGCTTCCTCGCCTCGGAGGAACTTGTCAGGACCCTTGCCGCCAACGGCCAGATCGCCACGCAGTATGTAGACCTTGACGGGTGTGCTACAATGGATGCAGCATTCAACCCCAACGGTTCGATCTGCGCCATCGAGGGCATCACCTCGCCCGATGGCCGTGTATTCGGCAAGATGGGGCATACCGAGCGCATCGGCACGCAGCTTTACCGCAACGTCCCCGGACGCTACGAGATGGAGCTGTTCACCTCGGCGGTGCGTTACTTCAAGTAAAATAAGAAGAGAGGAGCAGATCTATGGCTTACTATTATCCCGAACCTTCTCACACGTTCAGCGAATATCTTCTCGTTCCCGGCTATACTGCGGAGGACTGTGTTCCTGACAACGTTTCCCTCAAAACGCCCCTCGTGCGCTACCGCAAGGGGCAGGAGGAGTGCCCCATCAGCCTGAATATCCCGATGGTCTCAGCGATCATGCAGTCCGTTTCGAACGACACGCTGGCCATCGCCCTTGCCAAGGAGGGCGGCCTTTCCTTCATCTTCGGCTCTCAGTCCATCGAGAGCGAGGCCGAGATGGTGCGCCGCGTGAAGAGCAGCAAGGCGGGCTTTGTGCCCTCCGCCTCCAACCTGACGCCTGAGCACACGCTTGCCGACGTGCTTGCGCTCAAGGAGGAGAACGGCTTTTCCACCGTCGCCATCACCGAGGATGCAACGCCCAACGGCAGGCTCCTCGGCATCGTGACGAGCCGCGACTACCGCGTCAGCCGCATGAGCACGGACGTGAAGGTGGGCGAATTTATGACGCCGCGCGAAAAGCTCATCACCGCCCCCGCCTCCACCACGCTCAAGGAGGCCAACGACATCATCTGGGAGCACAAGCTCAACGCGCTGCCCATCGTGGATGAAAACGACCACCTGCTCTACTTCGTCTTCCGCAAGGACTATGCCGAGCACAAGGAGCATCCCCTCGCCCTGCAGGACGATAAGAAGCGTTACCTCGTCGGCGCGGGCATCAACTCCCGCGACTACCGCGAGCGCATCCCTGCGCTCGTGGAGGCCGGCGCAGACGTGCTGTGCATCGACTCTTCCGAGGGTTACTCCGTCTGGCAGAAGAAGGTCATCGACTTCGTGCGCGAGAACTACGGCAGCACCGTGAAGATCGGCGCGGGCAACGTCGTCGACCGCGACGGCTTCCGCTTCCTCGCCGAGTGCGGCGCGGACTTTGTCAAGGTCGGTATCGGCGGCGGCTCGATCTGCATCACGCGCGAGACCAAGGGCATCGGCCGCGGCCAGGCGACCGCGCTCATCGAGGTCTCCGCCGCGCGCGACGAATACTTCCGCGAGACGGGCGTGTACGTCCCCATCTGCTCCGACGGCGGTATCGTCCACGACTATCACATGACGCTCGCGCTCGCCATGGGCGCGGACTTCCTGATGCTCGGGCGCTACTTCGCCCGCTTCGACGAATCGCCGACGAACAAGCTGCTCGTCAACGGCGTGTACGTCAAGGAGTACTGGGGCGAGGGCTCGAACCGCGCGCGCAACTGGCAGCGCTACGACCTCGGCGGCAAGACGGGTCTTGCCTTCGAAGAGGGCGTCGATTCCTACGTCACCTACGCAGGCTCTTTGCAGGACAACGTCGCAAGAAGCCTTTATAAGGTCAAGTCCACCATGTGCAACTGCGGCGTGACCACGATCCCCGACCTGCAGAAGAACGCGAAGCTCACGCTTGTCTCCGCTACCAGCATCGTCGAGGGCGGCTATCACGACGTCACCCTCCGCGCCACCAGCGGCAGCAACAACTAAACGACCTCAAAAAGCAGCAAAGCGGCGGCTCCTATCTGGGAGCCGCCGCTTTTTCTGCAAGATTCAATTTTCAAGCGTCACGCAGGCCTGCGAGGCCGTCTTGCCGTCCGCTTTCACGATACCGATGCGGCAGGTGCCGTCGTCGTGCAGCTTTCGATAGACCGTCAGCTCTTCGCCTTCAAAGCAGGAGGTCGAAAAGTGCAGCTCTACCGAGCGGATCTTTCCGCTGGCAAGCTCCTGCGCCGTAAAGCAGTCGAGCAGCAGCCGCACATAGGCAATGTTGTTCATGTGGCGGCCGAGGTCAATATCCGTCGGGCGCACGGTGTAGCGCGAGAAGAGGTCATCCTCGGTGAATTTTTCATGGAAGCGCTGCAAGGTCTCGGGGATGGCGCTTTCCGCCCGGAAGGGATAATCCTCGGGAAAGCCGTAGTCAGAAAAGCGGATGACCCGCTTATCCGGTCCCAAGACTGCCCACTCGGTCTTGCCGCGGGCGATGAGCGTCTCGCCGCGCGAGAGCGTGTAGCTGCGGTAGGTGCGCATGTCGCGCTCGCTGCACGCTTCCGCCCAGGTGCGCACCGTCAGAGAGTCCATCATCTCTGCGCGCGCAAAAAGGTCGACGCGCGTGTGGACGGTGAGCCAGAATTCGCCCTTTTTTGCCATCGCTGCGCTGCCGACGCCCAGCACCTCCGCGTGCTGCGCGGCAATGCCCTGAAAGATCGTGAATGCCGCCAGCGGCGAAAGTGCGCCGGACGCGTCGCAGTAGTCGGGCGTCACGATGATCTCCCGCTCAAAAATGCTTTCCATGTGCGCTTCTCCTTTGATGCAGATTTCGTAACATTGTAACAGCAGTATAGCACGGATCGAAGCGCGCCTCAAGCGGACAAAATCGCCTGTTTGTGAAAAACCCCTCCGCCTTGCTCCATGGGAAGAAGGCGGAGGGGTTGGATTTATTCCGATAGAAGGATGCGATCGTTGTCGAGCTCGTGCCCCGCGCCCGCCTTGAAGCGCGCGATGAGGTCGTCGACGCCCATGCCAGCGCGTTCGCTGCCGGAAACATCGAGCACGATGTGCCCGTCCGCCATCATCAGCGTGCGGTTGCCGAGTTCGAGCGCCTGATGCATGTTGTGCGTGACCATCAGGCAGGTGATATGGCTCTCCGCCACGACGCGGCGGGTGAGGTCGAGCACCTTTTCCGCCGTCGCGGGGTCGAGCGCCGCGGTATGCTCATCAAGGAGCAGCAGCTGCGGCGGCACCATCGTCGCCATCAGCAGCGTGAGCGCTTGGCGCTGGCCGCCGGAGAGCAGTCCCACGGGGTTTTTCATGCGGTCCTCAAGGCCCATGTCAAGCTGCTTGAGCTGCTCGGCGAAGAAGGACTTGTCCTTCTTGCTGATGCACCTGAAGGGATTGCCGTGCGCCGCGCGCAGGTACGCGAGCGCAAGATTTTCTTCGATCGTCATGCTCGGCGCGGTGCCGCACAGGGGGTCCTGAAAGAGCCGCCCAATGCGGCGGGAGCGCTCATGCTCGGGCATGAAGGTGATGTCACTGCCGGCAAGCGAAATGCTGCCCTCGTCGACATAAAAGCTGCCCGCAATGGCGTTGAAGAGCGTCGACTTGCCCGCTCCGTTCGAGCCGACGATCGTGACAAAGTCGCCCTCGTCTAAGTGCAGCGAAAGAGAAGAAAGGGCCTTCTTTTCGTTCACAGTGCCGGGGTTAAAGGTTTTGGAAATGCCCTGAATGTCCAGCATGTTACGCGCCTCCTTTCCGCTTGGCCGTCATTTTGCGTTTCTGGAACGTCGCCCACTTCCGGATGCTCGGCGCGGCGATGGCCAGCGCCACAATGACCGCCGTCAGGAGCTTGAGGCACTCCACGGGCACGATCTTCGTATAGAAGACGATGGCGTAAATGAAGCGGTAGACGATGGAGCCGAGGATGGCGGCGATGACGCCCTTCTTGACGCTTCTGCGCCCGAGCAGCGTTTCACCGATGATGAGGCAGGCAAGGCCGATGACGACGATGCCCGTGCCGGAGTTGATATCGACGGTCTTCTGATACTGGCCGACGACCGCGCCGGAGAGCGCCGTGAGAACGTTGGCAAGGCACAGCCCCACCGTGACGGTGAAAGAAGGATTTAGGGACGAGGCGCGCACCATGTCGGGGTTATCGCCCGTGGCGCGGATGGAAAGACCCATGCGCGTGCTGAGAAAGAGCACCAGCAGAAGACCTGCAAGGATCGTGACGGAGGCCGCAAGCAGCAGCTCGTACCAGTCGCCGCCGATGCCGGTCTCGCGCAGCATCGTGAAGACCGTCTTGCCGCCGAGCAGGCTCTGGTTGGATTTCCAGCCCATGGCCATGAGGTTCACGGTGTAAAGGCCGGTGTTCGTGACGATACCGGCGAGGATGGACGGCACGCCGAGCTTCGTCTGCAAAAACGCGGTGACAAAGCCCGCGCACGCGCCTGCGAGCAGCGCGGCGAATATGCCGAGGATGGGGTGTCCCGCGGCGGTCACCGTGACGGATACGGCCGCGCCGAGGACGAAGCAGCCGTCGGTTGTCAGGTCGGCGATGTCGAGGATGCGGTAGCTCAAAAAGAGCGCCATCGCGACCAGCGCGTAGAGGAAGCCCAGCTCAAGGGCGGTCTGCGTGATGATGAGCATGGGGAAAGTCTCCTTTCAGGCCGATGCCCCCGGCGAAAAGCCGGGGGGCGGCAGTACATTGTTGGGAATGAGAATCAGTCTTTGGTGGTCGTGACCTCAACGACGGTGCCCATGCTGTCGAAGCAGGAGTAGTCAAGGCTCATCGCGGCGGCAGTGTCGGTGTTGACGGTGATGATGCCGCCGTCGATCAGGTAGTAATCTTCCATGCCGTCCATGCCATCGGTGATGGCGGAGTAGGCGAGGTCGGCGGTCTTGGCACCGAGGTCGGTGTAGTTCACGCCGCAGGTGGCGTAAGCGCCGTTGCGAACGAAGGAGTCGGCTCCGGTGTAGTGGGGAATACCGGCCTTGGCGAGGTCCTCATAGATGGCGAGCTCAGCGGCCATGATGACATTGTCGGTCGGGGTGAAGACGGCGTCCACACCGTCGGCGATCAGCGCGGAAGCGGCGGCGACGACCTCGTCGTTCGTGTTTGCGGTCTGCTCAACGTACGCGATGCCCTTGGCGTCGAGATAGGCCTTTGCGTCGGCGATGGGCTTGGTGGAGTTGGGCTCGGAGAGAGAGTAGAGCAGGCCGACCTTTGCGACATCAGGGTTCTGGGTGAACATCATGTCCATGATGAAGCCGGTGTTCAGTGCGTCGCTCGTGCCGGTCACATAATCGATGCCCGTCAGGCTTGCGGCCTCGGGATCGGAGACGGCGGCGTAGACAACGGGGGTCTTGGTGTCCTCGGCGGAGAGGGCTGCGATCTGCGCGGCGGTCGTTGCGATGGGGATGATGGCGTCGACCTGATCGGCGATCGCCTGATCGGAGAGCTGCTTTAAGGTGGTCTGGTCGTTCTGGCCCGAGGTGATGTCGTACTCGATGGTCACGCCATTGTCGGCGGCGATCTTGTCGAGCTCGGCAGCCACGGCGTTCGCGATCTCATCGAGGGAAGCGTGGTCAAGCTGCTTGATGATGGCGACCTTGTAGGTCTTGCCGCTCTCATCACCGCCCTGCTGGGCGTCATTGCTGCCTTCGTCGCTCTTGCTGCCGCACGCGGCGAGAGACAGGGTCATCGCACCGGCGAGGGCCAGGGTCAGGAACTTCGTTACCATGTTGTTTTTCATTTTGTTTTCCTCCAAATTGATTTGATTTTGAGTGGCAGATGAGATCCCGTTTTGCCGGAACAGGAGGAATAAAAAGAAAAAAGACCTTCATCCCATCTACATGGGACAAAAGCCATCAAACTTCTGCGATACCACCCAAATTGACGTTTTAGAAAACGCCCGCTCGCTTACGCGCACCATCATACGCGCCCCGATGGATAACGGGTGGGATACCCGTCGGTTCCTACTTGACTTCCGCCGTTCGGTCCGCCCTCCGAAGTCCATTCACCGACCGTCCGCCGCCCCGATCACACCACCCGGGACTCTCTTTGAGCTTGCCAGCATCGGCTACTTCTCTTCCTCATAGGTTTGAAGCTTTTTACTTGTTGGCTGAATTATAGCACGCGGCCGCCGCTTGTCAAGTGTTTTTTAAAAAAACTGCATTTTTTTATTTTGCCAAAAGGGCCGGGTTTTCTGTGCGCGGGAGGGGCGACCTTTTTCAAAAAGGCCGCCCCTCCATTGAATGTTTCTCTTCGCGGCGCGGGAAAGTGCTCTCTATTACTGTTCCAGCAGGAAACGCGCGACATTTTCTATCGCGGCCGTCGCCTTTCGCATCGGGAACATCTGGAATACATGCCACATCCCCTCGCTGACCTGCAAGCGGCAGGGGACATTCACGCGCTTCATCGCCTGATAGAGCGATTCTGAGTCCGAATACAGAATTTCATGGTCACCGACCTGAATGAGCGTCGGCGGGAAGCCATCAAAGTCGGCAAAGAGGGGGGAGAGGTCGCTCGAACGATAGTCCCGTCCCGCAGCATAAGCGAGGCGCACGGCCTCGATGTACTCGGGCGTGAGCATCGGGTCGATCTCCGCGCGCGCTGCATACGATGCGCCGGACATCGTCATATCCGTCCACGGGGACATGAGAATGAGCGCGCCGGGGAGCCTGCGGCCCGCCTCCTTCAAGCGGCTGCAAAGAACGAGGGCGAGGTTGCCGCCCGCGCTGTCGCCCGCAAGGACGATGTCGCGCGCGCCGTAGCCTTGCAGCATGAGATGATCCCACGCGCGCAGCGCGTCCTCCACGGCGGCGGGGTAGGGAAACTCGGGCGCGAGGCGGTATTCAAAGCTCAGCACATCGTAGCCTGTTGCGTGAGCAAGCTTGGAAGAGAGTACGCGCGAATAGCCGAGGTTGCCGCTCGTGTAGCCTCCGCCGTGGCAGTAGAGGATGGCGTGACGGCTGCCGTGGGGCGCTTTGAGGCGCGTCCACGCCGCACTCATGCCGGAGAGAGCAAATTCTTCATAGTCCATGCCCGCCATCGGGGCGGTCAGCTTGCCGAGCACCTCCTGGCTGCGGCGCTGGCGCTCCAGCTCCTCGGCCGTCATGCTCTCGGGCGCGCCCGCGCTGTGCAGCGCCTTGAGCGCGCGCATCAGCGGGTCGAGGCGCGAGCGCTCCGCCTCGCTTTTCTTTTTTCGGATGATGTGCAGCTTTGATTCCATAGGCGCCTCCTGCGGTGTTGAATTCCGGTTTTGCTTCAGCGTATCATATTTTTGTAAAAAAGAAAAGGAAAATCATCGTCTTCCTTGCCGTGCGCGGCGCTTTGTGCTACAATACCGTGCAAATGAGCAACTGCAAGGGGAGGGGTGAGGCAATGGCAAGGCCGAACAGCAAATGGTACCGGCTCGACAACGCGGGCATTTTGTATTCCGCGCTGCAAAAGGAGGAATACTCCGCCATCTACCGCTTTTCCGCCCTGATGGAAAAGGACGTTGACCCCGCCGCGCTCCAGCGCGCCATTGACCGCTGTATGCCGCGCTTTCCGAGCTTTGCCGTGCGCATCCGCAAGGGCGCGTTCTGGTACTATCTTGAGCCGAACACCGCGCCTGGGCCTTATTTGAAAGAGGATGTATCTGACCCCTGCCAGCCCGTGCGGTTCAAGGAGGACAACGGCTGGCTCGTGCGCTTTTACTATTACCGCAGCCGCATCTCGCTCGAGGTCTTCCATGCCCTCTCCGATGGCGGCGGTGCGATCGTCTTCTTCCGCACGCTGCTTGCCGAGTACCTGCGCCAGACGGGGCTTGATATCCCGGCGGGGAACGGCGTGCTCGACCTTCGTGAGCCGCCGCGCGCAGAGGAGCTGGAGGACGCCTACGCCCGCTACGCGGGAAAGTACGCCATCGGCCTGCACCGCCAGCCCAAGGCCTATCAGAATATCGGAACGCCCGAGCCGTTTTATACCTTCCATGTGACGATGGGCTTCGTGCCGCTCTCGAAGCTGCGCGAGGAGGCGAAAAAGTACGGCGCGTCCATCACCGAGTATCTCTCTGCCGTGCTGATCTACGTCATCTTAGAGAAGCAGAAGCGCGAGAAGCCCTACCGCCTGCGCCCCGTGGCGCTGGCCGTGCCCATTAACCTGCGCGGCTGGTTCCCGTCGGAAACGCTGCGAAACTTCATCACCACGGTGCGGCCCTATATCGACCCTGCGCTCGGCGACTATACCTTTCCCGAGATCGTCTCGCAGGTGCGCCATTTTATGAAGCTGCACATCAACCGCCAGGAATTGCAGGCGGCGTTTACGGGAAACGTCCGCTTTACAAAGAATTTTGCGCTGCGCCTTGTGCCGGTCGCGCTCAAAAATCCCGTCATGGCGCTCAACTATCGCCTGCACGGCGTGCAGCCCTATTCCTGCACCTATACCAATCCGGGAGCTTTTACCGTGCCGCCGGAGATGGCCGAGCACATCCGCGGGGCGGAGGTCATCCTCGGACAGGCAACGGTACCGCGCTGCCACTGCGCGTCCATCAGCTACGGCGATACCATGGAGATCACCTTCGCCGGCACGCAGGCGGAGACGGACACCGAGCGCGACTTTTTCCGCTTTCTTGTGCGCGCGGGCATTCCTGTGCGCGTGGAGAGCAACCGCTGAACGATCGAAAGAAGGAATTTGATGTCATACTGTGTCAACTGCGGCGTGGAGCTTGCGCCCGACGCATCGCGCTGCCCGCTCTGCGGCACGCCCGCGTGGAAGCCGGACAAGACCGCGCCGCGCTATTTCCCGACCAAGCCGGCCGAGGTGCCGAGAGCATCGCGCAGAGCCGCCGCCGCACTGCTGACGGCAATGCTCGCGTCCGTGTCGCTCTGCTGCGGGCTGCTGAATCTCATTCTCGCGACCGCGCATCCATGGTCGCTCTACGTTGCGGGCGCGGCGGTGATGCTGTGGATCTGGTTTGCACTGCCGATGCTCGCGCGCGGCATCCCGATCTTCTTCCGCCTGACGGCGGATGTGGCCGCCGTCGGCATTTACGTTTGGATCATCTCCGTCGCGCTGCACGGCAGCCAGTGGTTTCGCGGGCTCGTTCTGCCGATGCTCGGTTGGGCGTGCGTTGTTGTATTCCTGTTGAGCTTTTTGCTGCGCGACGGCAGACGCTCGCGCTTGTCGTCAATCGCTATGTGCATCGGCGCGGTGGGGCTGCTCGCCCTCGGCGTGGAGTACTGCATGGACTGCTATTTCCTTCAGGCATGGGAGCCGTCGTGGTCGCTTGTGGTCGCCGTTATCTGCATCGGCCTTATCATCCCGCTGCGCATCGTGCGCCGCGTCCCGTCGCTCCGCGAGGAAGCGCGCAGACGCTTCAATATGTGAGAAAACGTTTCTGAAACGGAGATCCCGCCCCGGCGAAAAACGCCGGGGCGGGTTTTTGCGGAAGCATCAGCTGTTTGCCATTCTCTCACGCAGGCGTGCGATGTTTCTTAGCGGGGCGTCGATGGCTTCGCCCTGCATTTCGCTCCAGTCGGTGCGCATGAGTTCGATGACCTTTTCATAGCAGGCGATGGCTCCTTCATAGTCGCCGCGGATCTCGCAGATCTGCGCAATGGCCTCGTCGGGGTCGATAAAGCGCGGGGAGGGCATGAGCGACATCGTCTTCTCATAATCCACGATGGCCTCGTCGTAATATCCGAGTTTGGCGAGTTCGCTCGCGCGCATGACATAGACCTCCCATGTGTCGGGATAGCTTGCGCACATGGCCTTCCACTGGGCGAGTGCGTCATCAATGTGCCCCTCCTGCATGAAGATACAGCCGAGATAGAAGTCGTCGTTGTACGTCGGCTTCAGGCGGTGCATCTGATCTAAGACCTCGCGTGCCTCCGCGCAGCGGCGGTCAGCGATGAGAAGATCCAAAAGCCACAGATGCGCGCTGTGATTGTCCGGATGTGCGGCAAGAAAATTCTTGTAGAAGTCGATCGTGCGGTAGTGATTCGTTGCGTTCCAGTCAAGATATGCGCCGTTTTCGGCGTCAAAAATAGCGTTGTGCGCCTCCTTGCAGTCGGGATTCAGCTCGAGCGATTGGCGGGCGAGGGGTGAGGCGAGGTCATTATATTCCCGTGCGCGCTTGCAGTAAAGCTGCGCAAGCAGCAGCGTCGCGCGAGGTCTCGTTTCATCCTCATGGCACTTTTCCTGCAAAAAGCGTTCCTCTTCGTCAAATTCCTGCTGCATGAGGAATCTCTTGTCCCAGAGCATGTTGTCGATGCGGGCAAAGCGGCTCTCGTCTGTGAGGGAAAAAAGCGAATCAATGCTCGTCCCCAATGCGACGGACAGCGTGGGCAGAAGCTGGATATCTGGCAGGGAACTGCCGATCTCCCACTTGCTTACGGCCTGCGCACTCACGTGGAGGGCTTTTGCCAGCTGTTCCTGCGTCATGCTTTTGGATAGGCGCAGCGCTTTGATTTTGCTGCCAATGTCGATATTCATAAAGGCAAAACTCCGTTTCCTGTAAAGTGAGGACGTCCTTGATGTGCTCAGTATAGCCCATTGCGGTTGAGCGCGCAATGGAGGGAAAGTTTCGCACGCTCAAACGGCGGTTGAGCGGCAAAAAGGACGGAAAGCAGCGCTTTCCGTCCTTTTCTTACATATCCGGCAGGCTCAGTCGCCCACGCCGGGGTTGAGGACCTTGCCGATGTTCCACAGGTGCGCGACCTGCTGCGCGGCGGCCAAACGCTCCTCGGGCGTTTCGTAGCTCGCGTGCGCGGTCTGCGCGCCGCAGTCGAGGCAGGTGACATAAACGCACCAGCCCTGCTCATCCTCGACCGTGCCGGTGCCGCGGCAATAGGGGCAGTCCTGCAGGTCGATCTCATAAATGGCATCCATAGTCTATCTTCCTTTCTTCGTCCGGTGCTGTCGCCGCACGTACATTTCGGCTACATAGTATAGCAGAGAATGTGAGCCTTGACAAGAAAAAATCACAGCGTCTGTTCGGTGGGGGGGAGGGGGAGCTGATATTTTTCCGCATAGGAGTGGAAGGTGCTCTGGAAGCCGCTGTCCGCGGCCTTGGCCTCGCGGAGCGTTTCGTGCAGGTTGAGGTTGTGGTGGCTTGCGTCGATGATGCAGCCGGCGATGTTGGAGCAGTGGTCGGAGGTGCGCTCCAAGTCCGTGAGGAGGTCTGAGAGGACAAAGCCCGCCTCAATGCTGCACTGGCCCTGCTGCATTCTCAGAATGTGACGCGTGCGCATCTGCTCTTTGAGCGTGTCGATGACCTGCTCGAGAGGCTCCACCTGCGAGGCGATGTCGGTGTCGCGGCGCTCAAAGGCCTTGAGCGCGAGCGAGAGGATCTCGCGGATGGCGGAGGTGATGGTGATGAGCTCATTTTTCGCATTGGCGGAAAAGGTGAGGTTTTTGCGCGTCATCTCCTCGGCGGAGGAGAGAATGTTGACGGCGTGGTCGGAGATGCGCTCAAAGTCGCCGATGGTCTTCAAAAGCTCGGTCGATTCCTCGCTCTCGGCGCGGCCCAGCTTCTGCGCGCTGAGCTTGACAAGATAGGTGCCGAGGATGTCCTCATAGTGGTCGCAGCGCTCCTCGTCGTCGCGGATGCTCTGGGCGAGCTCAGGCGTGTTGGCGGTGAGTGCGGTGAGGGCATTGTTCAGCGCACGCACGGAGCATTCGGCCATCTCACAGGCGACAGCGCGGCTCTGGCGCAGGGCGAGCGAGGGCGTGGGCAGCAGACGTTCGTCAAGTTCGGTGACGACCTCAACGCGCGCATCGTCGGGCACGATGCGGCAGGCAAGCTTTTCAAGAAGGCTGCCCGCGGGCAGGAGGATCGCCGTGCAGAGAAGGTTGAACGCCGAGTGCGCGACGGCGATGCCGTACATTGTGGCGGATTCGTTCAAAAGCGCGGGAGCGAACGCCGCGCGCACGATGCAAAAGAGCGTGAGCAGCACCACAACGCCAATGACATTGAAAAGAAGGTGCACAACGGCGGCACGCTTGGCGTTCTTGTTCGTGCCGATCGAGGAGATCATGGCCGTGACGGTGGTGCCGATGTTCTGCCCCATGATGATGGGGATGGCCGCGGCGTAGCTCACAGAGCCGGTGACGGCGAGCGCCTGCAAAATACCGACGGACGCCGAGCTCGACTGAATGACGGCGGTGAGGATCGCACCGGCGAGCACGCCGAGGACAGGATTCTTAAAGGCAATGAAAAGATTCGTAAAGGCGGGCACATCCTTGAGCCCCGCGACGGCGCCGCTCATCGTCTCCATGCCGAACATGAGCGTCGCAAAGCCGAGCAGGATCATGCCGGTGTCCTTTTTCTTGCTGCTGCGGCAGAACATATAGTTGATGATGCCGATGAGCGCAAGGACGGGCGTGAAGGAGCTGGGCTTCAAAAGCTGCACCCAGACATTGCCCGAGTCGATGCCGCTGAGACTCAAGAGCCAGGCGGTGACCGTCGTGCCGACGTTCGCGCCCATGATGACGTTGATTGCCTGGCGCAGCGTCATGAGGCCGGAGTTGACAAAGCCGACCACCATGACGGTGGTGGCAGAGGAGCTCTGGATGATGGCAGTGATGCAAAGACCCGTGAGGAAGCCTGCGAAAACGCCGCTCGTCATCCGGTCGAGCAGGGAGCGGAGCTTATCGCCCGCGCGGCGCTCGAGCGCCTGACCCATGAGATTCATGCCGAAGAGAAAGAGCGAAAGCCCGCCGATCATCGTCAGTACGTTGAAGATATCCATATCTTTTCATTTCCTTTTTCACATTCATTCTTGACCATAATAAAGAATAAATCCTGTTTGTCAAATCCGCAAGCGGCAAATTGTAAAATTCGTGTAAAATCGCGGCGAAAAAGCACACACTTTTCTTTGCGCTTTTCAGAAAGAAAGTGGCGTGGTATAATACGGCAGAGAACGGAGGGGACGGCTATGATCGCGATCGGAGCATTCTGCACTTCACTGCTGGTGTGTCTTGCGCTGGGAGGGAACATCCTCTATGCGCTTTCGGCGGGACTGGTGATTTTTGTTTTCTACGGGAAAAAACAGGGCTATTCATGGCGGGCGCTGGGAAAGATGATCGGTGCGGGCGTGAAAACGTCGGGAAGCGTGCTGCTCGTGTTCCAGCTCATCGGCGTGCTGACGGCCTTCTGGCGCGCCTGCGGCGCGCTGCCGCTCATCATCTGCTGCGCGGTGGATCTCATCCAGCCGAAGATACTGCTGCTGATGACCTTCCTTTTGAACTGCGGCGTGTCCGTGCTGACGGGCACGGCCTTCGGCACAGCGGCGACGATGGGCACCATCTGCGTGAGTGTTGGCGTGTCGATGGGGATGGACCCGCTGCTGCTGGGCGGGGCGATGCTCTCGGGCGTCTACTTCGGCGACCGCTGCTCGCCGGTTTCAACAAGCGCGCTGCTTGTGAGCGAGCTGACGGGAACCGACATTTACGACAACATCCGCCGCATGGTCAAAACGGGGCTTGTGCCGTTCCTCCTGAGCTGTGCCGTTTACCTTGCGCTGGGCCTCTCGCGCGGCGATGGCGGCGCAAAGGCGGATCTGTGGCCGCTTTACGGCCGCGAGATGACGCTCCTTCCTATTATGTGCCTGCCGGCGGTGCTCATTCTGGTGCTGGCGGCTTTCCGCGTGAAGGTCAAGCGGGCGATGGCGGCGAGCATCCTCGCATCCTTGCTGCTGTGCGTAATCTTGCGTCACATGGACGCATTGACGCTCCTTAGAACGGCGGTCTTCGGCTATACGGCGGCGGACGCAGCGGTGGGCGCGATGCTCAACGGCGGGGGGATCCTCTCGATGCTGCGCGTGTCGATGATCGTGATGATCTCGTCGGCCTATTCCGGTATCTTCCGCGAAACGGGGCTGCTCGACCGCCTTTGCGAGCGCATCACGGCGATGAGCGAGCGCACCTCACCCTATACCTCGATGCTTTTGACGGCACTGCTCGCGGGGCTTGTTGCCTGCAACCAGACGCTGACGATCATCCTGACGCATCAGCTCTGCGCGCCGTCGCAAAAGGACGGGGAGGAGTTTGCCATCAACCTTGAAAACAGCGCCGTGCTCGTCGCGCCGCTCATCCCATGGTCGATCGCGGGGGCGACGCCGCTTTCGACCGTCGGCGCGCCGACGGCGAGTATTGCACTGGCGTGCTATCTATATCTCCTGCCGCTTTGCGAGCTTGTGCGGCACGCGGCGGCGCGGAGAAGGGAAAAGAAACAGGCCGTACAGCGATAAGAAAGAAGGAATGATACCATGGATGCAACGAAATTACTGCAAGAGAGCATGGCGAACAGGGATGCGATCCTCTCAGATCGGCGGACGATCCATCGCGCGCCGGAGGTGGGAGCGGAACTGCCGCAGACAGTGCGATTTGTCGAGCGGCGCCTGCGCGAGATGGGCTATGCGCCGCGCAGACTTGGCGGCGGCGTGGTCGCGGAGATCACGGGAAAAGACACGGGGCGCTGCGTGCTGCTGCGCGCAGACATGGACGCGCTCAAGGTGGCGGAGAAGACCGACCTTGCCTTCCGCTCGGAAAACGGAAATATGCACGCCTGCGGGCACGATATGCACGCGGCCATGCTGCTGGGCGCGGCGGAACTTCTGCGCGCGCACCAATCGGAGCTGAACGGCACGGTGAAGCTCGTCTTCCAGCCCGACGAGGAGGGCTTTACGGGCGCGAAGGCCATGCTCAAAGCGGGCGTTCTGGATGCGCCAAAGCCGGGCGCGGCGCTGGCGCTGCATGTGAACTCCGGCACGCCGTCGGGCCTTGTGCTGTGCGGCAAGGGAACGTTTATGGCAGGCTGCACGCTGTTTCGCATCACGGTTTCCGGCGTCGGCTGCCATGGGGCAATGCCGGAGACGGGCGTTGACCCGATCAACATCTCAGCGCACATCTACCTTGCCCTTCAGGAGATCACGGCGCGCGAGCTGAACGCAAAGACGCCCGCCATCGTGACTCTGGGCCGCTTCAGCGCGGGGCAGGCGCCCAACATCATCCCGCAGGAGGCGGTGATGGAGGGGACCATCCGCACGTTTGACCGCGATGTGACGGCGCAGATCATGCGCCGCATCGAAGAGATCGCGGAGGCGACGGCAAAGGCCTTCCGTGGCAGCGCGGCCGTCGAGGAGCTTGCAAGCGCGCCGCCGCTTCAAAATGACGCGGCGCTCACCGAGCGGATGGCGCAGTGCGCGGAGGCGCTCTTCGGCGAAAAAAGCGTCTATCGCCTGAGCGAGGGCGGCATGGGCTCGGAGGACTTTGCCTCCTACACCTATGAGCTGCCGTGCGCGTATCTGCTGCTGGGCGCGGGAACGGCGCAGGAGGACGCGCGCTACGGAAAGCCCATGCACAACGAGAGCGTCGTTTTCAACGAGGATATCCTGCCGCGCGGCAGCGCGCTGCTCGCCTGCGGCGCGATGCGGTATCTTGCGGACGAGACGTAACAGGATCGCTTCGTGCCGCCGGGGGCTCTCCCGCGTCGGCGCGGAGGGACGGCGGCGTGTTAGAGATTTGAAAAAACCGGAAATAGGCCTTGCAAACTCCCTTTCGCGTGCTATGATGAGGGCGAAAAAAGGCGTGCAGGGCACGCAAGCGAAAAGAGTGATCGAAAATGTTGGATTTTTTGAAGCAGGAGGGGCTCAGCGCTGAGCTTCTCGATGGCATTCGGGCGTTCCGCGCGCAGTATCCGGCGCCGCCGGAGCTGCAAGAGCGCGTGCCGAAGCCGCGCTATCATTATTACGGTAAGGACGTGTGGGAGGCGGCGGCCGCCGCCATCTTGTGCGGGGAAAACCTGCTGCTCGCGGGCAGCAAGGCGACGGGCAAGAACGTGCTGGCGGAAAACCTCGCGCAGGCTTTCGCGCGCCCCGCGTGGGATGTGTCGTTCCATGTCAACATGGACGCGGCGAGCCTCATCGGCATGGACACCTTTGAAGGCGGCGAGGTCCGCTTCCGTCCGGGGCCGGTGTACCTTTGCGCGAGGAATGGCGGCTTCGGCGTGCTCGATGAGATCAATATGGCGAAAAACGAGGCGCTGGCCGTGCTGCACGCGACGCTCGACTTCCGCCGCGCCATCGACGTTCCCGGCTACGAGCGCGTGGAGGTCGATCCCGCCGCGCGCTTCATCGGCACGATGAACTACGGTTACGCGGGCACGCGCGAGCTGAACGAGGCACTGACCTCGCGCTTTGTCGTCATCCAGATGCCGCCGATCGACGAAGGCGGTCTTGCGCGCCTGCTCGGCGACGAATTCCCGACACTTGAGAAAAAATACTGCAGCCAGTTCGTGCAGCTCTTCCTTGACCTGCAAAAGAAGTGCGAAAACGCGGAGATCTCGGAAAAGGCGCTGGATCTGCGCGGTCTTCTCGATGCGCTGCGCCTGATCCGGCGCGGCGTGAGCGCGGGAACCGCGCTCGATATGGGCATTACGAACAAGGCCTTCGACGCTTATGAGCAGGGGCTCATCCGCGACGTGATCGCCGCGCGCATCCCCGCAAAGCTCGACAGAAGCCGCCTCTTTTCTGACTGATATGGAGACGGCAGGCTATTCCGCCCAGCAGCGGCGGGCGATCAACCTCGTATGGACGGCGTGCGGGGACTATACCTTTGAGCCGCAGTTTCTGGCGCTCAAAGCGGACGGGAAACCGGACTTTTATATGAACTGCGTCATCGGCCTTGTGCACAAGTGGTTCGGCGATGAGATGCCGCGCCGCCTTTTTGCACACTGGACGGGCGATGTGCGGCAGGCGACCTTTGATGATCTTGCGTGGCTGGCGCTCGAAAACGCCGCATATGAAAAAGAGTTCCCCGATCGGCCCGTACTCGAGGAGCTGCGGCGCGCGCACGCCACGGAGTTTTTTGCGTCCGAATATCAACTCTCGCGTCAGGAGTGGATGGACAAGAACCAGCTCGTCTACGCGCTCCAGTCCGCGCGATGGAAGGCGGTGCTTTCGCAAAAGCCGCCGCTGCTCACGCCGTGGGAAAAGGGACTTTCGACGGCCCTTGCCTGCCATGGTACGATGAGCGGGGACGAAATAGAGGCCGTGGTGCTCGCGGCCTTTGAAAAGTATCTGCAATTCGACGGAAGCGTGCACAAAAAAGAGCCGCTGCGCCTGCACTTTGGCGACAAGTGGGCGCCGCTGCTCACAAAGCTTTTGCCGACGGAGATCGTCCGCACGGACGATCTGACGATCGGCCGCTCCGCTGCGGCGGGCGAAAACGGCATGGTGCGCGCATCGAACGCGCTGAGATCGCACCTGCGCTCCAATGAGCGCGAGGGGCAGGACCGCGACTATATCGAGCGCTGCTTCGGCCGCAGCATCTATTCTCCCCAGCGCCTTGCGCGCGTCGAGCAGCAGCTCTGCACCGGCAACCACCTTGGCTGCCACCTGTGGTTCACCAAGGGGGAGAGCGCGCCGGATCAGCCCATGAGTGCCGACACAAAGCGTCTTTTTGAACAGGCGGAGGAACAGGCCAAGCGCAACCGCGCTGCCTTTTCGCGCGACAACGCGCTCTATGAGAACGCGCTGCTGCGCCTGACGGAACAGATCCGCAACTGCATGCTCATCCACCAGCAGCCCACGGACGTGACGGCCCGGCAGGGCCGCCTGGACGGCACGCGCGTCTGGCGCGAGCCGGTGCTGCGCGACGATCGCGTATTCTTACGCAGCGACGAAGAGCCGCGCCCCGGCTTCACGGTCGATGTGATGCTCGACGGCTCGGCCTCGCGTCTGCACTGCCAGGAGACGATCGCCATTCAGGGCTATATTCTTGCAAAGAGCCTCGCCTCCTGCGCCATCCCTGTGCGCGTGACGAGCTTTTGCAGCCTGCGCGGCTACACGGTGCTGCGCATTTTGAAGGATTTTGGCGACAAGAACGGCGAACGCAGGGTCTTCGACTACTTTGCCGCCGGGTGGAACCGCGACGGCCTTGCGCTGCGTGCGGCGGGAGAGCTGATGAAGTCCGCGCCCGCGGACAAGCACCTGCTCATCCTGCTGACCGACGCAAGCCCGGACGACAGCCACAAAATTCTGCCGAGCGGCAAGATCCCCCTCAGCCGGGAATACGACGGGCAGGCCGGCATCGACGACACCGCCGAGGAGGTGCGCGCACTGCGCGCTGAGGGCGTGCGCGTCGCCGCCGTTTTCATGGGCGAGAATGCAAGCGTTCCCGCCGCGAATACCATCTACGGCCGCGACCTTGCCCGCATCCGCCGCATGGATCAGCTCGCCGCTGCGGCGGGCAAACTCATTCAGACGGAGATCCGCGAGCTGAGCAGCTGAGAAAGACCGACTGCCGTGCTGCCGCAAACAAAGAGAAAAGCCTGCCGAACCCCATGCGGTTCGGCAGACTTTTTTGATAAGTCCTGTGCAGGACGCTTGCCCTCGGGCGGCGTCCGTTTTATAGGCGGGGAGCCTGTAACCGTACTTCGGCCCCCAAAAAAGTTTTCTCGCTCCATCGGCGCCGCAATCGTTGTCCCCCGAACATTGAACACAGGGCGGCATAACAAATAACCGTTCAAATAACCGATGCTCTCACCGAACCATAAACACTTACGGAGATCGTGACTCTGTTATCAAAATAGTCCGGCATTCATATGGAGACGACGGAAAGAATTCATTCGCTAAGCTCAAAGGTCTCCCGGCTGTTCACCGCGTCAAGCGCGAGCTGCGCGCGGGAGAGTTCATCGGCGGCCTTTTCATAGTCCGCCTCTACGAGAGCGATGTCGTAGTTCGCGTAGCGGTAGTCGATGATGTTCGACTGTCGGCCGTACTGCTCCTCGACACGCTCCTTGGGAAGTCTGCTTTTCATCTCAAGGAGCTTATTCTTGCGCCTTGTGAGCTGCGGGATATAGACCAGCATCTCATCAATGGTCATGTCAAAGCCGTCGACAAAATGCGTCGTATTGAAGCAGTTGATCGCGTGCTTGAGGCGGCGAATCTTCTCTTCGAGCGCTGCAAGGCGTGCCTGCGTCTCGACGTAATCGTAGGCGGGGCGCACGGACGCAACGTCCTCGCCCATCGCGGCGCGAAAGTCGCGGCTGCGGGTTTCCTTGTCGAGCAGCGCGGTATATTCGTCGTTGAGTTTCTTCAAGAGCTTATTTGCTTCGGCGGAAGTGTAGTTCATGGCGGCAAGTCCTTTCTCCTGCTTGTTTCTTGTCCTCAGTATAGCAGGAAAGTGCCCGCCCGTCGAGAGAAGAATGCATCCGTGTTGACTTTTGGGCGCTGTTGTGTGACACTATGGTCAACACAATGCCTCGACAAGGAGAACTTTTTATGAGCAAGAAGACTGTTTCCGCCCGCTTTGCGGAACTTTTTCCCGAATCGAACCTCATCGGCCTGCTGAGCCGGTACGGCGGCGACGCGGACGATATTTTCGAAGCCATTCAGGATCGCTGCGACGCGCGCGAGCAGGAGGCGATCGCCGGCCTTCTCGGGATCAAGCCCGCGGATCTCGATTCCTTCGCCCGCGCCGCCTACTGGGAGCTGATCGACGAGATCCGCATACGCTACCTTTCGTCCCTGACGCGCGATGAGGCGGCCAAAATCGCCGAAACATCCGACGGCTGCATCGAACATCCCGAGAATAACGACATCGACTGGAGCACGGACGAGTTCATCGACGACTGGAACGCGCTGCACCGCGGCGAAGAAGCGCTCGCGCGATAATATTTACGGAGGAACACCATGAAGCCATCCTCGTTTCTGCACTTTGCCGCCTTCGGCGTAAAAACGATCCTGCTGCGGAAAAAAGAGCCGATCCTCGGGACGGTGATTTTGACCGACAAATGCAACCTGCACTGCAAGCACTGCTCGGTCAACAACATCACGGCGGTCGTCCATCCATTTGAACAGATCCGCCGGGAGATGCAGCAGCTCTACGATATGGGCGTGCGTATCCTCTTCTTCTGCGGCGGCGAGACCTTCCTCTGGCGCGACGGCGAGCGCACGCTGAGAGAGCTGGTTATCGAGGCGAAGACCATGGGCTTTCTCATTGTGAATGTCGTAACGAACGGCACGCTTCCCATCGATCTTCCGGAAGCGGATCTGATCCTTTTGAGCCTGGACGGCGACAGGGAGCGCCACAATGCAATTCGCGGCGATACGTACGACACCATCATGCAAAATATCGCGAGCGCGAGTGCGGACAACATCTGCTTCTACATGGCGATCAACCAGATCAATAAGGATCATGTGCGCGATGTGTGTATCGCCGCGCGCGACACGAAAAACGTGCGGGCGGTGTCCTTCAATTTCCATACGCCGTACCCCGACACGAGGGAGCTTGCCTTGAGCAAAGAAGAAAAGGCCGCCTGCTGCGATGTGATCGCGCAGATGATGAAAGAGGGCGCGCCGGTCTTTAACCTGAAAAGCGCCTTCCCCTATCTCATCGAGAACCGCTTTCCGACGCCCTGCCACCAGTGCGTCGTGATGGAGGACGGAAAGATATCCATCTGCGGGCGCTGCATCGACGTGCCCGGCCTCTGCGAGCAGTGCGGGTACTTTTTTGTTGCGGAATATACGCTTTTGTTCCGCGGCAATCCCAGGATCATCTTCGAGATGCTCCGCACTTACTTAAAGTACATTTAGGAGCGAGCCATGCACTTCTTTACGAGCTTAACAAGAATGTGGCTCACGCGGAGCGTGCGGCCTTTCACCTTCAAAAGTGAATATGATCAGGCTTTACCGTTTGCGGAGTGCGAGAGCCTGGGGCTTTATGTCCATATTCCTTTCTGCAAGAGCATCTGCAACTTCTGCCCTTACTGCAAGGTGCGCTATTCCGAGGAGCTATGCGAGCGGTATATTGATTCTCTGATTCAGGAAATACACCTTGTCAGCGGGCAGCATCCGGGGCGAAAAAAGGCGACCAGCCTGTATTTCGGCGGCGGAACGCCCGCGCTTGCGGCAAATCGCATCAAGGAGATCGTAGACGCGCTCGGCGAACACTTTATCATCACCGAGGGGATCGGCCTTGAGCTTCACCCCGACAATGTGACGGTCGAGGTGCTGCAAACGCTGAAGGAAGCGGGCGTGACGAAGATCAGCATCGGCATCCAGTCCTTTTCGGATAAGTACCAAAAGATCCTCGGCAGGAAGGGGGTCGATACCGAGGCGATGGCGGCGGCCCTCGCGGCGGTCCCCTTTGAAACAGTCTCGATGGACTTCATCTTCGCCCTGCCGGGGCAGACCTACGAGGACTTGCGCGCCGACATCGACGCGGCCTTCTCGCTGGGGGCGAATCACGTCGCCATCTATCCCTTTATCGACTTTACCTTTACGGACAGCCCCGTTGCGGCAATGCCCAAAAGAGAAAAGCGGGAACTGCTGGACGCCATCACGCGCTACTGCATGAGCCGGGGCTATCCGCGCAGTTCCATCTGGACCTTCTCAAACGAGCCGAACGCGAGCTACTCGTCTATGACCCGGGATAACTTCCTCGGTTTCGGCTGCTCGGCCACGAGTCTTTTCAAAGAGCAGTTCAAGATCAACACCTTTGATGTAGGTGCCTACTGCGAGAGGATCGGCTCGGGCAGCCTTGCGACCTCGCTGACGCTCCGCTTTACGAGGCGGCAGCGAATGATCTACTGGCTGTTCTGGACGGCGTACAGCACAAGGGTGAACGCAGGTGACTTTGAAGCCTTCTTCGGCGTGCCGCTCAAGAAGATGTACGGGATGGAGCTTTGGCTTGCAAAACGCCTCGGCCTTGTCACGGAGCATGACGGCACATACGAAATGACGCTGAAAGGCGCGTTTTCCTACCACTACTACGAGAATTTTTACACGCTTTCCTATATCGATAAGATGTGGGGCATCCTGCGCAAGGAGGCGTTCCCTGCATCGATCGAGCTGTAAAGAAGCGGATGGTGCGGCTGCGAAGACGGACGTTTTTTGAAAAAACGCCGCGCTGCGGATTGTTTCGCGGCAATCGAATCAAGAAGCGAAAAGAGGCACAATTCTTTTAAAGAATTGTGCCTCTTTTTGTTTGAATGTGATCCCGGGAAGGCGTTCGTGCCTTTGGCGCGCTCGCAAAGGAGGATGCCCCGGGCGAAAGCCCGGGGCGTATCTAGGGGACGAGATATCGTTGCCCCAGCGCCAAAAGCCGGTATGGCGGCTGGGAGATATCTGTTGAAAGCGGTTTTTTACGGCATCAGTCTCTTTCATACACGGCTCTGCCGCCGAGATAGGTTGCGCGCACCTTGATGTCCTTGATCTTCTCCGGAGCCATTGCAAAAATATCCTCGTCGAGCACGACAAAGTCTGCAAGCTTGCCCTCGGTGATGGTGCCCTTGATGTTCTCTTCAAAGGAGGAGTAGGCGGCGTTTGCGGTATACATGCGCAGCGCTTCATAAACGCTGATGCAGTTTTCCGGATGCCAGCCGCCCTCGGGCGCGCCGCTGAGATTTTTGCGCGTCACGGCGGCGTAAATGCCCTCCCAGGGGTTGTGGCCGGTGCCGGGGGCATCGGAGCCGCCGGTGAGGATCATGCCCTCTTTGAGAAGTCTTCCCCAGGCGTTTACATACTTGCTGCGCTCGCCGACACGCTCGCTCATCCAGGGCATATCCGTGTGAATAAAGAGAGGCTGTGTGTCGACGATAACGGGCAGCTTCCGGATGCGCTGGATGATATCCTCATTTAAAACCGTCAGATGGATCATGCGGAAGCGCGGGTCAGGCTTGGGCTCTTCCTTATAGACGGTTTCAATGGCGGTAGTGAGCATGTCGGCCGCACGGTCGCCGATGACATGGGCGCCGACCTGAATGTTGCGCTGATAGGCTGCGCGCACCAGCGCGGTAAACTCATCCTGCGTATAGTTGCAAAAACCCATGGCGCTGTCATCGTCGCTGTACGGCTCGAGCAGGGCTGCGGTGCGGCCGCCGAGGTTGCCGTCGATAAAAAGCTTGTAGAAGCCGTACTTGACCATATCGTCGCCAAGGCCTGTGCGGAAGCAGCAGTTGGGCAGCTCGTCATAGCCGAGATAGATGCGCGCGGTCAGGCGACCCTCATCGCGCAGTTCCTGGTAGGCATCCATGTACTCCATCAATTCCACATGGCGGCCCTGAATGGGATGCACACCCGTAAGGCCGTAGGTGTTGAGCTCACGGATCGCCTGCTCGAGGACGTTCTTCTTTGCCTCGAGCGAGGCGAGCTTATCGGGGATGAGACCGGCGATCTTTGCGCCGGCGGCGTCGCACACAACGCCGGTGGGCTCGCCGTCGCTGCCGAAGGTGACATTGCCTTCGACCTCAGGCTTGAAGTTGCGGTCGATACCCGCCAGCTTTAAAGCAAGAGAGTTGGCGGAGAAAAAGTGCATGCAGCTTCTTGACAGCAGCACAGGACGGTCGGAGCAGGCCTCGTCGAGATCGAATCTTGTCGGCATTTCCTTTGTGTCGGTGAAGAATTCGTTGTCAAAACCGAAGCCGTAGATCCATTCTCCTTCGGGGACGGACTTGGCGTATTCGCGCACGACCTCCTTGAGCTCTTTCATGGAGCGAACCTTGTCGAGGGTCAGCTTGACAAGGTTGCTTGCGGAGGAATAGAGGTGTTCATGCGTGTCGATCAGGCCCGGCAGCACGGTGCGCCCGCCGAGGTCAACGACCTTGTCGGCCATGGCGCGAGCCGCCTCGTCTGTGCCGCAGTAGGCGAATTTGCCGTCCTCCACAACAAAAGCGGAGCACTTGCCGCCCTCTTTCTCCATGGTGTAGACGCTTGCATTGACATAAGCGGTTTTCTGAAACATCTTAGCAATTCCCTTTCCGACCCTGAGGGGTCTGTCTGTTGCGGGAGGCAGCCGCTCCCCGGAGGGGGCTGCCCCCTTTCAAGCGATGCGCGGGAGGAGCAGCGGACTGCGTCTCCTCCCGTAGGGGACGATGGAATGCATCGCTATTTTATGCTGAGCATTAGTCCTTGGCGGCGGGCTGAGCCTCGACCGGGCGATAGGTCTTCTTGCTGGGGATATCTCCGGTCTTCCACTGGAACTTGCCGAGGAAGCCCCAGATCACAGCGATCAGCGGGCAGAGCCAGCAGAACAGCGCATAGGGCAGATACTCAAAGCAGCCCACGCCGAGCGCCGCGGAGATGAACGCGCCGCAGAGGTTCCACGGGATCAGAGGCGAGGTAACGGTACCGGAGTCTTCCAGCGTGCGGGACAGGCACTGGGGCAGCAGGTCCTTTTCGCGATACGCGGGCATCAGGAGCTTGCCGCCGAGAATGAGCGTCATATACTGGCTGGCGGTGACGAGGTTCAGGCAAATCTCAACGACGACCGTGGTGAGGACAAGCGAGCCGACCGTGCGGGTCAGACCCTTGATCTTGTCGAGCAGGACATCGAGGATGCCGCACTTTTCAAGGATGCCGCCGTAGACCATAACGATGACGCTCAGGCTCGCGGTGTAGTTCATGGCGAACATGCCGCCGCGGGAGAGAAGCTTGTCGATATCGTACATGCCAGTGGAGCTGACAAAGCCGTTTTCCATAATGGACATGATCTCGGGGATGCTGACGCCCTGGACCAGAACGGCGATCACTGCGCCGCTCAGGCCGGAGATGAGCAGCGTGGGGAACGCGGGCATCTTGAGGTACGCGAGCACGAGCACGAGAATGGTGGGGATGAGCGTGATGAAGTTCAGGTTGAACATCTCATCGAGAGAGGCGAGGATCTGATCGACCGTTTCGTTGCTCACCTCTGCGGCGGAGGTGTGGCCGAGGACGGCGAAGCCGATGCCAGCCAGCACGATCGCCGGGCCGCCGGTGGTGACCATCGCCTTGATGTGGTCAAAGAGGTCTGCTTCCGCAACGGCGGGAGCGACGTTGGTCGTGTCAGACAGCGGAGACATCTTATCGCCGAAGGCCGCGCCGGAGACGACCGCGCCCGCGGTGAGCGCGGGGTTGATGCCAAGGCCCATGCCGACGCCCATCAGCGCAACGCCAACGGTGCCCGCAGTGGACCAGGAAGAGCCCGTGGCCATCGCCGTGATGATGCAGGCGATCATGGCCGTGAGCAGGAACCAGCTGGGGTTGATGAGCTTCAGGCCCCAGAAAATGATCATGGGGACGGTGCCGCCGGCAATCCAGGAGCCCATCAGGGCACCGATGCAGTAAAGGATGACCAGCGTGGGGATGAGCAGCTTGCCGCCGTACAGGATCGCTTCTTCAATGTACTTGTAGGGGCAGCCGGTGAGCTTGAGCAGGAGGATCGTAAAGCCCATGCAGACCATCATTGTGATATGGAGCTGCTGGCCGGTGATGAAGATCGCGCTGCACATGGCCGCGATCAGAAATGCCATAGAGGCAAGTGCTACCCATAGTTTCGGGGTAAAATAAGTTTTGGTTTCTTCCATGTTTCCAGGTCCTTTCTTTCATGTCCCTCATGCCAACACAGTAAAATTTTTCAGATTTGGAATCCCAGGGCCGGACGGCTTACGCCGTCCGGCGTCCGGTTCCATCAAAAATACATGAGGGTCCGCGGTAAAAGACTAAAAAAGCCTCAGTTTGAACGTTCTGATTTTTGGATGTTATCAGGAAGATCTTTGCGATTTTCTCCGCGCCCTGTGCGCGTTCTCTTCGACAGAAAAAGAGGTGAGAAGGTAGATGCGGCGGCCCGGTTAGGCGGTTTCACCGCCGTCGAGGGGGATGTGCTGGCCGGTGATATACTTTGCCTCGTCCGAGGCGAGGAAGGCATAGAGCGCGGCGACCTCTGCGGGGTCGGCATGACGCTGCATCGGGATGCCCTTGTTGCACTCGTCAAACATCTCCTGCGTGTACTCGGCCTCCTGCATGGGGGTAAGCACATAGCCCGGGCAGATGCAGTTGCAGCGGATCCACGGAGCATGCTCGAGCGCCACGGAGCGGACAAGATTGATGACGGCTGCCTTGGAGGCGTTATAGTCGGTATAGAAGGGGTGACCCTCCATGCCGTTGGTGGAGGCGGTGCAGAGGATGACGCCGGGGTTTTCCTTGCTCTTATCCTTCTGCATGCGCTTGAGTGCCTCCATGATGCAAAGGCACATACCGTCCAGATTTACGCCCATCACGCGCTTCCACTGGGCAAAGTCGGTTTCGATGAACTTCTTGCGGATCGAGATGCCCGCGTTGGAGAGGAGAATGTCGATGCCGCCGAGGATGTTGTCCATCTCTGCGAAGGCGGCCTTGACGCTTTCTTCGCTGCTGACATCGACCTTGACGGTCCCGGCAAGGCCGGGGATCTCCTCTTTGAGCGCGTCAAAGGCCTTTTCGTTATAGTCGAAAACCACAACACGCGCGCCTTCGAGCACGAAGCGCTTGGCGGTGGCCTTGCCGATTCCGGAGGCGCCGCCGGTCACGACCACACGCTTGCCCTTGAGCTCCGGGTACAGCGCGCGGGGGGTAAAATGATAGTCCTGCTTCAACATAAGGTATATCCCTCTTCTCTATTTGGTGGGTGAAAGATCAGTTGTACAACTTCTGCCCATCATATAGCAAGGAGCGTGCCAAATCGGCCTGTGCAATGTAAAAAAGTTTTTCTTCTGAATTCTCAATAAAAACGGACGGATTTTGTCTGTTTTGTCGAGAAACAATAAGAGATGGCAAAAAATGAGCGGCAATTTTTTGCCGAACCGGCAAAAATTAGCCGAAAAAAGAGCGCCCTTGCGGGCGCTCTTTGCTGCTGTTATTCCTCGTCCAGCGAACGAAGCTTGTAGTTGAAGGTCTGGCGCGGCAGTCCGAGCAGCTCGGCCGCCTTGGTGCGGTTTCCCTTGGCGGTCTCAAGCGCCCTGCGCAGCAGGGCCTGCTCGGTTTTGTGCATGACGGCCGCATAGTCGAGCGAAACATCCCCGTCGCAGAGCTCCGGGACCGCATCGGGCGCTATGGGCTGTCCGATGCGCATCTGCAAGTAATCCGGCAGGTGTGAAAATGACAGAAGTTCCCCGTCTCTTGCGCAGCTGACCATCACCTCGACGGCGTTTTTGAGCTCGCGCACATTGCCCTCCCAGGAATAGGAGAGAAATGCGCGGCGCAGCTGCGGGGAGATGCCGGCAACCTTTTTGTCGTACATGCGGCAGTAGAAGCTCTTGTAGTAAGAGGTAAAAAGCTCAATGTCATCGGGCCGCTCGCGCAGGGGCTTTAGGAACAGGAGCCCTCCGGAAAAGCGATAGAAGAGGTCCTTTCGCAGAATGTGCGCCTTGACTGCCTGCTCGGGGTCTACGTTCATTGCGGCGATGACCTTGACGTTTACGGTCTTGTCGTGCGAAGCGCCGAGCGGGCGGAATGTACCGTCCTGCAGCACGCGCATCAACCTTGCCTGCACGGTATAAGGCATGGAGTTGAGCTCATCCAGAAAGAGCGTGCCGCCGTCTGCCTGTTCAAAGAGACCCTTGTGATTTTCCGCGCCTGTATAAGCACCCTTCACCGTGCCGAAGAGGATGGATTCTATGAGATTTTCCGGTGCGGCGGCGCAGTTCAGAATGACGCGCTTTTCCTTCGGGACGCCCCGGTGCTCCATGATGGCCTGCGCGAAGACCTCTTTGCCGGAGCCGGTCTCGCCGCAGATCAGAATGGGCAGCGCGGTGTCGGCAAGCAGCCTTGTTTTCTCAACGGTGTTTTTGGTGTCCTTATCGCATGTCAGGATCGAGTCGAAGGACGAGGACACCATTCCGCCCTGAAAGCGGCGCACGGCCTCGTCAAATTTCTGGCTGCTGACGCTGTTTTCCGCATTGTCCTGCTCGTCGACATCCATCGAAAGCTCGATCACGCCGATGATGGTGCCCCGCCGCATCAGCGGGACCGCTACGCTGTTCGTGTAATAATCGCGGCCAAGATAGTCCTTGCAGCGCTGCTTTTTTGCGATGACCGTCCGCCCGGTTTTCATGCATTCGACGATCTGACTCTCCCGCGTTCGGAATTCGGGGAACGCATCGAAGAAATTGCGCCCGATGAGCCTGGAGGTGGTGTAGTCGCCGAAGATCTCGTCGTTGTTTGCGCCGAAGCGGTTGCTGTAGGCGATTTTGTAGTTTTTGTCAACGATCAGGATGTTATCAAGAAAGCTGAATGTAAACGTGTCGATATTCACCATGGCTGCATTTCTCCCCAAGTAATAGAAAGCGATACACAATCATGATAACAGATTTCTGCCGTTATTTCAATGATTCGTCATTCCGGCCGCGCGCCCTCTTTACAGCGGGCGGTTTGCGGCATATAATTGGCAGAAATCGCAAGCCGCGCGAAATAGAACGAGAAAGGAAGATCGAACGATATGCCCTGTACAACTGTGCTGGCCGGCAGGCTGGCGACCAATGACCGCTCGACGATGATCGCACGGACGGACGACGGCCACTTTGATGAAAAGCGTCTGATCGTGGTGAACCCTGAGGAGCAGATGAAGGTTTACCGGAGCGTGGAATCCCATGTGGAGGTCGCGCTGCCGGAGAATCCCATGCGCTACACGTCCTGCCCGAGCGTGGACCCCGCGCACGGCATCTGGGCCGCGACCGGCATCAACGCCGCAAACGTCGGCATGACCGCAACGGAGACCACGACTTCGAACCCGCGCGTGCTCGCAGCCGACCCGATGGTTGAGCTGCAAAAGGCCGAGGACGGCAAGGAGGAGCGCTGCGGCGGCATCGGCGAGGAGGATATCGTCGTTCTCGTCCTGCCCTACATCCATTCCGCGCGTGAGGGCGTGCTGCGCCTCGGCTCGCTCCTCGCGCAGTACGGCACCTATGAATCGAATGGCATCGCCTTCAACGACGAAAACGAGGTCTGGTGGATGGAGACCATCGGCGGCCACCACTGGATCGCAAAAAAGATCCCTGAGGATCGCGTCGTCATCAATCCGAACCAGTTCGGCATGGATTCGTTCGATTTAGAAGACGCCTTCGGCGCGCAGGAGTGCCACCTCTGCTCGGCAGACCTCAAAGAGTTCATCGCAGAATATCATCTGGATCTCAACCAGAACGGCAAGTTTAACCCGAGAGATATTTTCGGCTCGCACCGCGATATGGATCATATTTACAACACGCCGCGCGCATGGTTCATGGGCCGCTTCCTTGCGCCGCACACCTACCGCTGGGACGGCGAGAACGCGGACTTTACGCCCGAGAGCGACGACATCCCGTGGTCGTATGTGCCCGAGCGCAAGGTTGCCGCCGAGGATATTCAGTATCTGCTCTCGTCCCACTATCAGGGCACGCCCTACGACCCCTACGCGGGGCGCAGCGCAGAAAAGAGCGGTATCTACCGCCCCATCGGCATCAACCGCACGGGTGTGACGACGATCTGCCAGATCCGCAGCGACGTGCCTGACGAGATCAAAGGCGTCGAGTGGGTGTGCTTTGGCTCCACGACATTTTCCGCATGGCTGCCGGTGTATACGAACGTGGCGCAGATGCCGGATTACTTGAGTAAGGTAACGCTCGACGCCGAAACGGACAATCTCTACTGGGTCAGCCGCTTTGTCGGCGCGCTGGCCGACAAATGCTACGGCTCGTGCATCCAGAGCGTCTGGGGCTATCAGGACGCGGTGAACATCCGCGGCCGCCAGCTCATCCTCAGGTACGACAGGCTCATGCGCGAGAGCGGCGATTTCACGCTCACCGCACAGGCGAACGACGAGCTTTGCGCCATGGCAAAAAAGGAAAGCACGCAGATCCTCAACAAGGTCCTGCGCAGCGCCAGCGAACAGATGAAAAACGGTTTCAGCTTCGCCGACACCTGCGTCAACAAGTGATAGGCGGCATCGCTTCACCGATGAAATCAAAAAAGCAGCCGCGGCAATTTTTGCCGCGGCTGCTGCCGGAAGAAAGGAATCCGATATATGGGAATTGATCATGTAAAAAGCCTTGACCTGCACGCCAAGTGGCCCTGCGGCGAAAAGGATCTCATCACGGACGTGCCGGGGGTATTGGTCGGTCATACCACGCTGACCGACTCGGCAAAGGATATCCACACGGGCGTAACGGCGGTTCTTCCGCACGGAGGCAATCTGTTCCGCGACAAGGTCATGGCCGCCTGCGCCGTCATCAACGGCTTTGGCAAGAGCATCGGCCTTTTGCAGGTGCAGGAGCTCGGCACGATAGAGACCCCCATTGTTCTGACCAACACCATGAGCATCGGGACCGCCTATACGGCGCTGTGCAAATACATGCTGGAACAGAATCCCGACATCGGGGTGACCACCGGCACCGTCAACTGCCTTGTCACCGAGTGCAACGACGGTTCGCTCAACGATATCCGCGGCATGCATGTGCAGGAATCAGACGTCCGCAATGCCATTGAAACGGCGGCGCAGGATTTTGCCGAGGGCTGCGTCGGCAGCGGAAACGGCATGCGCTGTCTCGGGCTCAAGGGCGGTATCGGCTCCGCTTCGCGCGTGCTGGAGATCGACGGCACAAAATATACGGTCGGCGCGCTCGTCATGTCAAACTTCGGCGCACCCGGCAACCTTGTGATCGGCGGCCGGCATTACGACACAAGAAAGGCCCGCGCTTCTGACGCGAGAGACCGCGGTTCCATCATCATGATTTTGGCAACGGATATTCCTCTTTCCGAGCGGCAGCTCGGGCGCGTGGCCAAGCGCACGATGATCTCGCTTGGACGCGTGGGATCGTTCTGCGGCAACGGCAGCGGCGATATCGCGATCGCCTTCACCACAGCAAACCGCATTCCGCATTACAGCGACCACGATATTCTGCCCTGCCGAATGTTCTACGATGATAACATCGACAAGGTGTTCGAGGCCTCTGTGGAAGCGGTCGAAGAGGCGATCGTCAGCTCGCTCTACCACGCCGAGACCACGCACGGCATCCGCGGCAGAACAGCCGTCAGCCTGCGCGACTTTCTTAACGCGTGACAGCCGCGCGGAAGAACTGAAAAAGCCGGCACAGCTGCTGAAATTGCAATGCCTCGTATCTATTCTAAAAATATGTGCTGCAAACTTGCCGATTTTCCCTACGCAATTACTTTTTCGCTTTATCCGCACGCAAGCGCCATCTCTTCAAGTGATTTTATGCATCTGCTGTTTCAAAGACTTTGTGTTTTGCGGCTTGTTCACCTGAAAGCTTTTGATAAAGAATCATAATTGCAGTTGCGACGACACCAGAAATACAACAGATAAAGCAGTAACGGTGATGTCCTTAAACGTACACCCCTATCAACTCTGTGTTCTTCGAATGGTATGCCTTGAATATCGGCGCGGAGGGGACGGACGGCCCCAGCGTGACGATCACCTCCTGCAACGAGGGGCTGGAGGGCGCCGCGGTCAATGTCTTCTCTGGCAGCATCAATATTCAATCCACCGACGACTGTATCAACGCCGCCAATGCCGACCTGAGCGGCTATTCCTATGAACTGAACATCTTCGGCGGCACGACGGAAATGCCGGGTGAGAATCTGCAGAACGGGCAGCCCGGCGGTAATGGCCAGCCCAATGGGAAAGAACCGACCAGCAGCGAAGAGCTCCCTAACGGGGAAGAGCGCCCCGCACAGGGCGGCTTTGGCGGTCAAAAGCCGGATGGCAGCACCCCGCCGGAAAAGCCGGAGGGAGAGGACAGCCAGAATAACGGCAGCGACACCAAGGCATAAAAGCGCGGAAAGAGCGCACCGAACTTCTATGATGGCTGCACACAGACGTTTGTTCTTCGCCGGTCGTAGGAATAAGGCGCTCCCGGTTCTCCGGAGATGCCCCACGCCGGCTTGAAGCCGGCCGTGAAACTCATCAGTGTGGACTCTGCCGGCAATGTGTTCTGTGCGTCCGGCAGGAGGAACAGCTTCTTGCGTTTCTCATCATTTCTGCCCTTGCGCATCTTCTCGCAGGCGGCGGTGTACCGGATTGACGGAGCGCTACCATCGCACTATAATGGCTCTCAAGTGTAATCTTTTGCTTACGATACGGAGGCACGCCATGAACCGCGATTTAACACGAGGCCCTGTCACCAAGTCCATGCTGCTGTTTGCCATCCCCATGATTTTGGGGGATCTGTTGCAGCAGTGCTATAACATTGCTGATACGCTGATCGTCGGGCAATTTCTTGGGCGCGATGCGCTTGCAGCGGTCGGCTCCGCCTTTACGCTGATGACATTTCTGACCTCCATCATCCTTGGCCTGTGTATGGGGAGCGGCGCAATGTTTTCCATGCGATTTGGGCAGCGGGATGAGAAGGCTCTTTGCGAGAACCTCTGTGCATCGTTTTTCTTTATCGCGCTCGTCACCGTGCTTCTGAGCATCTTATCGTTTGCCTGTCTGGACGGGCTTCGCACCTTCCTCCGGGTTCCTGCCGAGGTGTGGGGCGATATGCGTGAATACCTGTTTGTGATTTTCATGGGCATTCCCGCCGTTTTCCTTTATAATTACTTTGCCTCTTTTCTGCGGGCAATCGGCAATTCCGTTATTCCGCTTATCTTTTTGGCTGTTTCCGCTGTGCTGAATATCGCCCTCGATCTCTGGTTTGTCATCGGGTTAAATAGAGGTGTTGCCGGAGCGGCGGAGGCGACGGTGATCGCTCAGTATGTCTCGGGAGCCGGTATCGCCGTTTTCACCCTTGCACGCTTCCCGCAGATGTGCTCGATCTGGAAGCTCCGCTGCCTGCGGCGCGGACGTATCCAAGAGATCGTCTCCTTCTCCACGCTGACCTGCGTGCAGCAATCGGTCATGAACCTCGGCATCCTTATGGTGCAGGGATTGGTCAACAGCTTCGGTCCCATTGTGATGGCGGCCTTTGCCGCCGCTGTGAAAATCGACGCCTTTGCCTATATGCCGGTGCAGGACTTCGGCAATGCCTTTTCTACCTTTATCGCGCAGAATTACGGCGCAAAAGAGAGCGAACGGATACGCGCGGGGCTGAAAAGCGCCGTGTGCATTTCCATGGCCTTCTGTGTGGTCATATCCGCGCTCGTCTTCGTATTTGCAAG
>Ga0129314_1000492_pt1 | contig 41581 bp, 35 predicted proteins | sample O1111metagenome_FD_94431 | JGI IMG/M metagenome (GOLD analysis project Ga0129314, IMG submission 94431) | Orangutan individual fecal microbial communities from fecal samples from Wisconsin, USA - O1111 metagenome | ecosystem: Host-associated > Mammals > Digestive system > Large intestine > Fecal... | reverse complement strand
GTCTCGCCGGATTTCGGGCGAAAAAAATAGAGCCTCGACCCATTCTCGTTTTCAAAGAATGAGCCAAGGCTCTATGTAACAGGATACCTGATATTATTTTTTTGCAGAATTCGTCAGAACTCGCCAAACGATCCTGACACTGTTTTTCATTCCATTTCAGCCGGATTTTTACCGAAAATCTGTCAAGAATATGGGGCTAATTTTCCCTCCAAAATGGCCTTCTGTAAACCCATTTTCCCACCCATTAGGCTTAAAAATAGGCCGTAAACCCATGGTAAACCCATCAAAATGGGCTAATTTGAAGTCAAATTTCCTCAAATTTTACCATCGGAATTAGGTGATCTTAGGCATAGAAAAAGCCCGGAAAATAGCGTATTTCCGGGCTTTTTTAGCATTATTAAGCTGTAGATTATCGCTTGCTGAACTGAGGTGCGCGACGAGCGGCTTTGAGGCCGTACTTCTTACGCTCTTTCATTCTTGGGTCACGAGTGAGCAGACCAGCTTTTTTCAGCTCTGGACGCATCTCGTCGCCGTTCTGGAGCAGTGCGCGAGCAATACCGTGACGGATTGCACCAGCCTGACCGGAAACGCCACCGCCGCGAACGGTGCAGACAACGTCGAATTTGCCAGCGGTGTTGGTTACTTCAAATGGCTGACGAACGATAACCTTGAGGGTATCCAGACCAAAGTAATCGTCGATGTCGCGGTCGTTGATGGTTACTTTACCGGTGCCTGGGTAGAGTCTTACTCTGGAAACAGAGTGTTTTCTTCTGCCGGTACCGTAGAAATATGCTTTAGATTCGTACATAATTCAGTATCCTCCTTCCGAATTAGAGCTGTTCTGGTTTCTGTGCAGCGTGGTTGTGCTCACTGCCGCGGTAGATTCTGCAGCGGGTGAGAGCCTGTCTGCCGATGGTGGTGTCAGGAATCATACCTTTTACAGCCAGCATCATTGCTTTTTCTGGATTCTCCTGCATGAGTTTGTCGTAACGGATTGCTTTCATACCGCCAACCCAGCCGGAGTGATGGTAATGAACCTTCTGAACGAGCTTTTTGCCGGTGAGGACAGCTTTCTCAGCGTTGATGATGATGACATGGTCACCACAGTCAACGTGTGGAGCAAAGATCGGTTTATTTTTGCCGCGGAGCAGGTCAGCAGCTTTAGCAGCGGTGCGGCCGAGCGGCTTGTTTGCAGCGTCAATAACATACCATTTACGAGTGATGGTCTGCGGATTAGGCATTGTTGTAGACATGGTAAGTACCTCCTGTTTTTTGATGATCGAACACAATTTATATCATCGGTTTTCCGTCAAGATCCCAATGATGACAAATCAACACTCTCTATTATACCCAATTCAAAATCGACTGTCAAGGGCAATTTATCCGGAAATTTAATTTATAGCCGGTTCTCTCTTAAAATCTCTCGTTTTTGCTCGTTTTCTCTCCATTACTTGCTTGCTGTTTCATTTTTTACACGAAACTTTGCTGGGATTCGAGTCCGTTTGTTGTTCAGATTGCCCTCGAGTTTTCAACAATTCCAAAAGCCCGCAGGTTTTCCGACCGTTCTTGCTCGACATCCACCCGCTTTGAGAGTATAATAAAGACATCTGTAACCTAGTAACCACCTAGGATGAAAGGAAGATGGAAGAATGAACGACAGACTGAACTCCTTTTACCGGAGTCTTAACCATAAAAAGACCGCCTTTATCGGCTTGGGACGCAGCCACCGCGAGCTGCTGCCGATGTTTGCAAAGCAGGGTGCGAAGGTGACCCTGCGCGACAGACGCACCCGCGAACAGATTGGGGAAGAGGCCGAGCTGCTGGAGCAGCAGGGCATCACCCTGAAGCTGGGAGAGGGCTATTTGGACGGGCTGTGCGAGGAGGACATCATCCTGCGCACCCCGGGCATGAACTATCTGACCCCGGCCTTGCAGCAGGCAAGGGAAAGCGGCGTTGCTGTCACCAGTGAGATGGAGCTGTTCTTTGAGCTGTGCCCCTGCAAAATCTATGCGGTGACCGGCTCGGACGGCAAGACCACCACCACCTCGGTAATTGCAGAATTTTTAAAGGCGCAGGGCTTCCGTGTCTTTCTGGGCGGAAACATCGGATTCCCGCTACTGCCGCGCATTGAGCAGATCGGACCGGACGACCGCGCTGTGGTCGAGCTGTCCAGCTTCCAGCTCATCTCGATGAGAAAATCTCCGGATGTGGCGGTTGTGACCAATGTTGCCCCTAACCATCTGGATGTTCACAAGGATATGCAGGAGTACATCGACGCCAAGCGCAACATCTATCTGCATCAGGGAGGACTCAGCCGCACCGTCATCAATGCGGACAACGAAATCACCGCCTCCTTCCTGCCGGAAATCCGTGGAGAGGCTCTACAGTTCAGCCGCAAAATCACCCCGAAGCTGGGCTGCTATCTCGCTGAGGACGGCACCCTGACCATGGCAGACCGCCACAGTGTCACCCCTGTCCTGCACATGGAGGAAATCAAAATCCCGGGCATCCACAATGTCGAGAACTATCTGGCTGCCATCAGCGCAGTCTGGGGCGAGGTTTCCAAGGAAACGATTGTCGAGGTTGCCAAGAGCTTTGCCGGCGTGGAACACCGCATCGAGCTGGTACGGGAGCTGGACGGCGTGAAGTGGTACAACGACTCGATTGCATCCAGCCCGACCAGAACCATCGCAGGGCTCAACTCCTTCCGCCAGAAAATCATCCTGATTGCAGGCGGATATGACAAGAAAATCCCATTTGAGCCATTGGCTCCGAAAATTTTGGAAAAGGTCAAGGTGCTGATTTTGATGGGAGTGACTGCGCCAAAAATCGAGGCAGCCGTCACCAGCTGCGCCGGATATGCCGAGAGCGGACTTCGCATCCTTCATGTCAGCTCGATGCAGGAGGCCGTTGAACAGGCACGACAGGCAGCAGGAGAGGGAGACATCGTTTCGCTGTCGCCTGCCTGTGCGAGCTTTGACCTTTACCCGGACTTTGAGGCAAGGGGCAGACACTTTAAAGAGCTGGTCAAGGCACTGTAGCCGGCAAGGGATCTGCCGCCGGTGGGTATTCGAATCCACCGAAACGGCAACGGGACCATCCTGTTTTACGGGGATGGTTCCGGCACCGGACACCGAACCGGCATCTATTTTATGCTGGAAAATATCGCTGACGTTGCCGGAGCACAGGATGCCATCAACCGTATGAGAGGATAAGGAGGAGTCATCATGCCAACTATTCAAATTCGCACCACCGTTCCCGAAGATGTGCAGGCCGTTTCCCGGATTCAAATTGAATCGTGGTGGTCGGCCTTTGCCGACATCCTGACCACTCAGACGCTGGAGGAGCATCTGAAAGAAGATGCCATCGAGCAGATGTACCGTCATGTGCTGGCGGACGAGCGGTTTCACGGACTGCTGCTGACGCTGGACGGACAGCCGCACGCAATGGCCTTCTGGAGCGCCGCAAGAGGGGAGCAGACACCGGGGCTGGCTGAGCTGATCTGCATCCACAGCCTGAAAGGGAACTGGGGCAAGGGGTACGGCTCGCAGCTGATGGAGCGCGCCTTGGCAGAGATGAAGGCCGCCGGATACCGCGAGGTGCTGCTGTGGGTCTTTGAGCAGAATCTGCGAGCCCGACGCTTTTATGAAAAGTTTGGGTTTAGCCTGAGCGGACAGCAGCAGAACAACCTCGGCGCCAACGAAATCCAATACCGAAAAGCACTGTAACAGCCAGACAGCCCAATCCGAATGGATTGGGCTGTCGTTTTTTTATCAAACTTTTTGCCGGTTTTGGGCCTTGCTCTATTTTCAAACAAGGGCAGATGTAGTATAATCAAAGCAGGAAAAAATAAGGAGGAATCCGTTATGGGAAAACTAAACCGAGAGTATTTGGAGTGTGAACGGCACTGGGTGTTTTGGGTGCTGATCTTTGTTTCCGGATTTTTTGGAGTCTATACCTTTCTGCTGCGGGGCGGCGTTTTCTGCAACGCTCAGACCGCAAACTTTGTTCTGTTCGCCATTCAGCTAGGGCAGATGCACTGGTCCAAAGCCGCCTATTATCTGATTCCGATGACCGCCTATATGGCAGGCGCCTTTGTATCGGAGTCGGCCTCTCTCCACCTGACCCAAGTGCGATTTCTGCGGTGGGAGACGGTGCTGATTGCCATTGAAATCCTGTTCATTCTGGCGCTGGGCTTTGTCCCTGACAGTGCGCCCTTCCAGATTTCCCAGATTGCCATCAACTTCATCTGCTCGATGCAGTACAACACCTTCCGGCAGTCTGAGGGAATCCCGATGGCTACCACCTTCTGCACCAACCACACTCGACAGGTGGGGGTTCATCTGTACAAATTCCTTTCCGGGCGGGAACGGGAGGCGCTGATTCGGATGCTACAGCACCTTGGGATGCTGACGATGTTTGTTCTCGGTGGCGTGCTCGGGGTATTGGCCTGCAACCGCTTCGGCGGACGAGCCATCTGGACCGCCGCAATCCCGATGGCGGTGCTGTTAATTCACTTTATCCGCGCAGACCTGACCATCGAAAAGGACAAGCTGGGAACCCTGCCGCACGGACATTAAGGCAAAAAAACGACCGCTCCAAAGGAGCGGTCGTAAAACAGTTCATGGAGCGTATCTGTATCGATACGCTCCATTTTTTATGCCAACATACGATACCCTCTCCGACCTCGCTGCGCTCGGCCACCTCTCCCGCGGGGAGAGGCAAGGGATGCTCGCTGGAAGAGGCAAGAGATGCCCGCTGGGAGAGGCAAGATACCCTCTCCGACCTCGCTGTGCTCGGCCACCTCTCCCGCAGGGAGAGGCAAGAGATGCCCGCTGGGAGAGGCAAGATGTCCTATTCGTCCTCAGAAGCGCGTTCGAGCAGCTGAGCAATCTGCTGCTGTTCGAGCTGCTGGTTCGGCTCGGCGGATGGCTCGGAAGGGGAGATTGCTTCTGGCTGAGAAACCGCTTGCTGTTCCTCGTCCTCTTTTTCTACCGCAGCGATGCCGATGATGCTGGTTTCCTCGTCCACGCGCATGACCTTGACGCCGCCTGCATAACGGGACTGCTTGGAAATCTGGTCTGCCGGGATGCGGATGATGATGCCGCTGTCGGTGATGAGGATAATGTCATTTTCATCATCGACCTTATCAAAGCCGGCAACCGGCCCGTTCTTATCGCAGTAGTAGTTACGCAGGCCCTTACCGCCGCGGGTCTGGATGCGGTATTCGGACAAATCGGTACGGCGGCCCAGACCGGATTCTGAAACGGTGAGGATATCCTTGCCCTCCTGTGCGACCACCATGCCGACAACCTGGTCATCGCCCTCCAGAGAGATTGCCTTGACACCGCGGGCGGTTCTGCCCATCGCACGGGCATCCTGCTCGTCAAAGCGGATGCTCATACCGTCTCGGGTTGCCAGAATCAGCTGGTCGTGGCCCTCGGTAATCTTGACCCATGCCAGCTCGTCACCCTCATCGAGGTTGATGGCAATCAAGCCACTCTTGCGGACATTGACATAGGCGTTATACTCGGTTCGTTTGATGATGCCCTTTCGGGTGACCATAACATAGTACCGGTTATCCGCAGCGATATCCGAGGTCTTGATGACGCAGGTAATCTTTTCGTTCTGCTCCAGCGGGAGGATATTGACCACATTGGTGCCGCGGGAGGTACGGGAGCCTTCCGGAATTTCGTAGCCCTTAATGCGGTAGACCTTACCCTTGTTAGTGAAGAACATGAGGTAATCGTGGGTCGAGCAGGTGTAGATGTCGCTGACAAAGTCCTCGTCCCGACGGGTCATGCCGCTGATTCCGCGTCCGCCGCGGCGCTGGGTCCGATAAACATCCAGCGGCTGGCGCTTCAGATAGCCGTAGTGGGTGAGGGTGACCACGCAGGATTCCTCCGGAATCAGGTCCTCGATGTCCACCTCGCCCTCAATCGAAGCGATTTCGGTGCGGCGCGGGTCGTTGAATTTTTCTTTGATTTCGAGCAGCTCGGTCTTGACGATTGCGCGAACCTTGCTCTCGTCTGCGAGGATTGCGTTATACTCTGCAATCTTCTGATGAAGCTCGTCAACCTCGGTCTGAAGCTTTTCACGCTCCAAGCCTGCCAGACGGCCCAGCTGCATCTGAACGATTGCCTGTGCCTGAATCTCGTCGAGTCCGAAGCGCTCCATCAAGGCTGCCTTACCATCCTGAATGGTGTAGTTGGAGCGGATAATCGAGATGACCTCGTCGATATAATCCAGAGCGGTGAGCAGACCCTCGAGGATATGAGCGCGTTCCTTTGCCTTTTTCAGGTCAAAGATGGTTCTGCGGGTGATAATCTCCTCCTGGAACTTGATGTATTCCTGGAGCATCTGGTGCAGGGTGAGGGTCTTTGGCTCATTGTTGACCAGAGCGAGCATAATCACGCCGACGGTATCCTGAAGCTGGGTGAAGCTGTACAGCTGGTTGAGCACAACCTGAGCATTGGCATCGCGTTTGAGCTCGATGACAATCTTCATGCCCTTTCGGCTGGACTCATCGCGGATATTGCTGATTTGGTCAATCTTCTTTTCCTTGACCAGCTCGGCAATCCGCTCGATTAAGCGTGCTTTGTTGACCATATAAGGAATCTCGGTGACAACAATGCGCTGACGGCCGTTTTTAAATTCCTCGATGTGGGTTTTGGCGCGGAGGATAATCTTTCCTCTGCCGGTTCCATAGGCCGCACGGATGCCCGAGCGTCCCATAATGATGCCGCCGGTCGGGAAGTCCGGGCCCTTGATGTGCTCCATCAGCTCATCCAGACCTGCATTTGGATTGTCGATGAGGCAGCAGACTCCGTCGATAACCTCGCCGAGATTGTGAGGCGGGATATTGGTAGCCATACCAACCGCAATACCGGTGGAGCCGTTGACCAGCAGGTTCGGGAATCGGCTGGGCAGAACGACCGGCTCCTGAAGGCGGTCATCGTAGTTGGATTTAAAATCGACCGTTTCCTTGTCGATGTCGGTGAGCATCCGCATGGAAATCTTGCTCATCTTCGACTCGGTGTATCGGTAAGCAGCCGGTGGGTCTCCATCGACCGAACCGAAGTTTCCGTGGCCGTGTACCAGCGGATAGCGCAGCGAGAAATCCTGTGCCATTCGCACCAGCGCATCATAAACCGAAGCGTCGCCGTGCGGATGGTACTGACCCAGCACGCTACCGACCGTGTCTGCACACTTACGGAAGGCTTTTTCCGGATACAGACCGTTGCCGTACATGGTATATAAGATTCGTCTGTGAACCGGCTTGAGGCCGTCGCGGACATCCGGCAGCGCTCGGCTGGCAATAACGGACATCGAATAGGCCAGATAGGATTCCTTCATTTCCTTTTCGATATCCACCAAAATCAGGTTTTCACCCGACGATGTATTCATCTTGTCTCATTCCTTTCCCAAATGCCGGAGCGGTCCGGCTGAAGGTGACCTTTATTTCTTGAGTATATTCTGATAGACGCTGCCAGCCCTCTGCTGAATCAGCTCCACCAGCTGCTCGCTCTGCTGCGGCTCCAGCACATTTTTGGGGATGACATAGATATGGTTTCCCTGATAAACAATGGAAAAGCTGCGTTTGAGCTCATAGAATTTGACGATTTCCGAATAGGGAACCACCTTATCGTTGAGGTGGAGGTTTTCTTCGGTCAGAACGACCGTCTGGGTTCCTTCCTCCTCAAAGGCTTTTGCAATCTCGTGGTTAAAGCGCTGGCTCTTTTTCTTGAGCATGACGGCCAGCAGCCCCAAAACCAGAGCAAAGATCAGGGCAATTCCGCTGCGGGTGTAGATAAATCCGACCAGCTGGACGCACATCAGGAAGGAAGCCAGCAAAAAGAGGTTGCGGGATTTGCGGTTGGTGCCGTCTGCGGTATCGGTCGAATCCAGACCGTCAAAGATGTCGCCGTATTTTGGCTCAAAGGTAATGGTCAGGTCGCTTTTTGTTTCACGGGAAACATTTTCTGTCGAATCTTCCTGTTCCTGACCGAGGGTCATGTTTTCCTGCTCCTGCATGATACAAACTCTCCTTCTGCCTGCCGGGATGGGCAGACTTTATTTTGCAAAGGACTGCACCTGACTGCGAATCACCTCGTCCGCCTGCTCGAGCGTCTGACGAGGAATGATGATTCTTCTGCCGTTTTTGACCTCGATGATGACCGTTTTCTCGGTGTTTTCCACCCCGGAAATATCCTCGGTCAGCACGGTGCTGCGGTGCTTGCCGTTCAAAAAGCAGACCAGCTTATCCGGCTCGAAGGCATAGACCATCGGCTCGGTCAGGCTCGGGTCCTTTTTCAGCTCCTTGAGAACCGAGTTTTTGAGTGCAATCGGGTACATGATAAAGTGATAAATCAGGTTGAACACCTGAAAAACAATCATCAGGATGCCTGCGGTCAGGTAAACATCGGACCAGCGTCCCTGTGTGGAGGCACCGCGGAACAGGGCAATCACGCCGAGAATGACAAACAGTACTGCCCAAAGCACAGCGCGCTTGCGTCCGTCCTTGATCTGGTCCTGGGAATGAGCCATTGCATAGTCGATATAGTGCTGTTCCTCGAGCTGCACGGTCATGCGATGCTCAAAATCTTCTACCGAGCGTTTCTCGGTTGTTTTTGGATTTTTTTCTTTTTTCATCTCAAGCTCTCCATTAGATGTCAAGGTTGCTGACAAATTTTGCATTCTGTTCGATGAACTCACGGCGCGGTGCGACCTTGTCACCCATCAGGATGGTGAAAATCTCGTCGGCACGCTCGGCATCCTCCATCGTTACCTGAACCATAGTGCGGCGCTCCGGGTCCATGGTGGTTTCCCACAGCTGTTCGGCATCCATCTCACCAAGACCTTTATAGCGCTGGATGTCAACCTTGCCGCCGTCTGCGCCCAGCTCTGCGATCATCTCATCGCGCTGTGTATCGGAGTACGCATAGCGAATCTTTCTGCCGCGGGAGAGCTTAAAGAGCGGAGGCTGTGCCAGATAGATATGGCCCTCCTCAATCAGCGGACGCATGAAACGGAAGAAGAAGGTCAGCAGCAGGGTGCGGATGTGAGAACCGTCGACATCGGCATCGGCCATGACAATGACCTTGCCGTAGCGCAGCTTTTCCAAATCAATCTCGTCGCCGACACCGCAGCCCAGCGCCGTGATGACCGGCAGCAGCTTTTCGTTGGTGTAGACCTTATCGAGCTTGACGCGCTCGACATTGAGCATCTTGCCCCACAAAGGCAGAATCGCCTGGAAGGAGCTGTCTCGTCCCTGCTTTGCAGAGCCGCCCGCCGAGTCACCCTCGACGATATAAATTTCGGTGCGGACATTATCGTGGTCCGAGCAGTCTGCCAGCTTGCCCGGCAGGCTGACGCCCTCCAGCGCAGATTTGCGCTCACGGGTGCGGTCTCGTGCCAGACGGGCTGCCTCGCGCGCCTGAGCCGCCATGACCGACTTTTCGATGATGAGCTTGGCGGTTGCCGGGTTCTCCTCAAAATAGGTGCTGAGCCTATCGTAGGTGATGCGGTAGGTGAGGGTACGAATCTCGGTGTTGCCCAGCTTGGTCTTGGTCTGGCCCTCGAACTGTGCCTCCTCAATCTTGACCGAGATAATGGCGGTCAAGCCCTCCAGAACATCCTCTACGGTGAACTTATCGGTATCCTTTTTGAAGGCGCCAATCTTTTTGGCATAGTCGTTGAAGGCCTTGACCAGCGCGGTACGGAAGCCGATTTCGTGGGTACCGCCGTCAGCGGTGTGGATATTGTTGGCAAAGGACAGGACGGTGGAGTTGTAGCTGTCGTTGTACTGCATCGCTACCTCAACCTCGGAGCCCTCTCCCTTGCCGGAAAAGTAGATGACATCCTCGTGCAGCACATCCCAGATATTCTTTTTCTTCTCGTGGATATAGCTGACGAAGGAGCGGATGCCGCCCTCATAGTGCAAAACCTCGCGGACCGGCTCATCTGTGCGCTCGTCGGAGAAGGTGATATTGACGCCGCCGTTGAGGAATGCCTGTTCGCGCAGACGCTTGAGCAGCACCTCATAGTCGTAATGGGTGGTCTCGGTGAAGATTTCAGGGTCTGCCTTAAAGGCAATCTGGGAACCGGTCTCGGTGGTTGGCTCCACCTTCTTCAGGTCGCACACCGCTTTGCCGTGTTCAAAGCGCTGGTAGTACCGAAAATGGCCATCGCAGACCTCGACCTCCAGCCACTCGGACAGCGCATTGACGACCGAAGCGCCAACGCCGTGCAGACCGCCGGAGACCTTGTATCCGCCGCCGCCGAACTTGCCGCCGGCGTGCAGGACGGTAAAGACAACGGTGACCGCCGGGATGCCCAGCTTTGGCTGGATGCCGACCGGGATGCCTCGGCCGTTATCCTTGACACGGACGATGTCGCCCGGCAGCAGGTCGACCAGAATCTTGGTACAGTTTCCTGCTAAGACCTCGTCGATGGCGTTGTCCACGATCTCATAGACCAGGTGGTGCAGGCCCTGCGGACCTGTGGAGCCGATGTACATACCCGGACGCTTGCGGACAGCATCAAGACCCTCCAGTACTTGAATATCACTGGCGTCATATTTTTCGATCATCTCGGGATTTTTTTCAGGTGTGTTTTCCAAAGTGATTCCCTCCATCGTTTTCCCTGAAGTTCATAATTCTGCCAAATCCCATGCCGATTGGCTCTGCACAGGACTCATAAAAAATGGGGCGGCGGGCTCTTCTCGGTCCCGGTCGTTTGGGTCAGGAAGCACGCACGACAACCCCGGATTTCAGTCATATTATACCCTTTTATTATATCACAAACAGGGGGTCTGTTACAACTTTTTTTGCGCGATTCTTTTCTTCTTTAATGTGCTTTTTCTTATTTTTCTGAAATCGAAAGAAAAATCGGCTGAGTTATGCGCTTTTCCGGCATTTTTTCGGAGCAAAAAAAGCCGCCCCTATTCGGGGCGGCTTTCCAGTAAAATTCCTTACGATTCGATGTCTTTGTTTTTGAGCCTGTGAAGGCCTTTCAAATGCCTATTCCGCAAGACCCAGACGGTCCACATAGCCGCTGCGTTTTTTCAGCGTCGCACAGGAAATCTGGGAAATATAGACGACGATTTCTCCGCGATTTTTTTCATCGCTGCACACGATAAAGGACTTGGGCAGCTCGGTGGAGACATTCACCACCCGGCGGCGCTTTTCCTGCTCGCCCAGATACTCCTTGGTGCTTTTGGACACTGAGGTGTTCTCGATGTCAAAGATGCCGATGATGTCGCTGCTGCGCACCACAATATCCTGACCCAGATGTAAGTACAAGGTTGTCCCTCCGTCCTTTTAAATGGCGGCAGCATTCACCAGCTGCCCGTCCTCGATGAGAAAGCTGCTGCCCTGCTTGAGGCCGCGGAAGCTCTCGTCATCACAGCAGGTCACAAAGACCTGCCGTCCGTCCAGATGGTTGAGCAGATAATCCCGTCTGCCGGCATCCAGCTCACTCATCACATCGTCCAGCAGAACCACCGGCGTTTCCGCCGTGACCTCCTCGACCATCCCGCACTCTGCCATCTTCAGTGCAAGTACACCGCTCCTCTGCTGCCCCTGAGAGCCGTAAAGACGCATCGGCATTCCATTGACCAGAAGTTCGAAATCGTCTCTGTGCGGGCCGCACAGCGTCGCTGAGCGCTCAATATCTCCTTGGCGAGTGCGGCGATACTCTGCCCGATAGTATTCCCGGAACTCGTCCCGGGTCTTTTCCGGAGAGAGTCGGTCATCGGACTGGTCGTTGCCCCACTGGTAGTACATCTCCAGATGCTCCTTGCCCGAGGAGATGCCCTCATACACCTGAGCTGCCAGAGGGCCAATCCTTGCCACATAGCGCGCCCGGCAGAAGGTGACCGCCGCTGCCGCCTTTGCAAGGTTTTCATCCCACAAATCGAGGGTGTCCAACAGCTGCGGAAAGCTCTCCAAATCCTTGAGCAGGGTGTTGCGCTGGAGCAGGATGCGCTGATATTCATGCAGATAATGCTCATACCGGGGCAGAATCTGGCTGATGGCGGTGTCCAGAAACTTGCGGCGGACAATCGGGCCCTCCCGCACCAGCGAAAGATGAGCCGGAGAAAAGACCACTGCATAAAACTGACCTGCCAGTTCGGAGGCACTGCGCAGCGGAACCTCGTTGAGCAGCACCCGCTTACCGCGATGCTCCGAAGCACCGCCGTCTGCCGAAAACAGCTCGATGGACGCGGTCTGCTCCCTTTGCGCGCTGGAAAAGCGGATGGAGCTTTTGCAGGACGCTTCTCCAAAGCGGATCATCTCCCGGTCCTTGGCTCCGCGAAAGCTCTTGGCCCCGGTAAACATCCAGATTGCTTCGGTCAGATTGGTCTTGCCCTGCGCATTTTGACCGTGGATGACATTGACTCCCGGCGCCGCCTGCAAAGAAAGCGAGCGGATATTGCGAAAATTTGTCAGCTCTATGCTCTCGAGCCTCACCCGTGCTTCCCCCTCTGTTAGCCCTCTACCACCTCAAAGCAGCGGCCGAGAGATTCCACCTGATCGCCGGGACGAATCTTCTTGCCCCGCATGGTGCAGACCTCTCCGTTGACCTTGACCTGGCCCGACAGGACCAGCTCCTTTGCCTGTCCGCCGGTATCGGTCAGACCTGCAAATTTGATAAAAGAATCGAGCTTGATAAACTCGGTGGTAATCGGTACTGTTTCGATTTTAGTCATCATTCTTCACCCTTACTGGCAAAACCAGGAACAGGAAGCTGTCCCCCTCCAGCGGAATCATCCGCATCGGAGAGAGCGCACCGTTAATCTCCAGCTTTACCATGTCACAATCGGACGCTTTGAGTGCGTCCAGCAGATATTTGTTGTTAAAGCCCATGCTGACTGCCTCGCCCGATACCTCGCAGTCCACCTCGTCGTGGGCTTTGCCCATGGTGGTCGAGCAGCTCAGCTGCATTTTGTGGTCCGCCACTGCCAGACGAATTGGGCTTCTGAGACGGTCGGAAATCAGCAGGGAGGTTCGTTCCACCGATTCGGTCAGGCTGCGGGTGTTGACCTTGACGGTGGTTTTGCTTACCTTCGGGATGGCGGCGTTGTAATCGAGGAAATCGCCTTCGAGCAGGCGGGAAACGACATAGTAGCCGCTAATCTGAAAGGCGATATGCCGCTGGGAAACAATAAAGAAAACATCCTCGTCCTCGTTGCGCAGCAGCTTTGCAATCTCCGACAGGGTCTTGCCCGGGACGATGAAGCGGGTGGTCAGGTCGGTGACCAGAGGCTCTCTGCGAAGTGCCAGACGGTAGCCGTCGACCGATACGAGGGTTACGCTGGAATCCTTGATGTCGAACAGGGAACCGGTGTGAACCGGCTTGGAGTCGGTGGTCGCAACCGCAAAGAGGGTCTGGTCGATCATCGATTTGAGAACGCCCTGCTTGATCATCAGGTCGGATTTCTGCTCTACATTCGGCAGCTCCGGGTATTCCTCTGCTACGATGCCCGGAATGGTGAACTCGGAAGCGCCGCCACTGATGGTTGCCAGATTCTTTTCATCCGAAAGGATGGAAACAGTCTCGGCCGGAATGCGGCGGATGATGTCCAACAGCAGCTTGGCGGAAAGAACCAGCTCGCCGGGCTGCTCGGTTTTGGATTCGATGGTGGTGGCAATGCCCAGTTCCAAATCGTAGCCGGTCAGAACCAGCTGGCCTTCCTGGGCCTTCAGGAGGATGCCCTCCAGCGCAGGAATGGGGGATTTCGAACAGACAGCGCGGGATACATTGGAAACTGCCTCAACCAGCAGGTCCTTTTGGCAGATAATTTTCATGATGGTTGTCCTCCTGTCAAGTCAATCGTCGCTCTGCTCGCGCGTTTGGAGGCAGAACGATTTGCAAATTTGATTATAACATACCAGAGAAAAAAGAAAAAGCCCCTTTTGTAAGGGCTTTTCTTGAGACCCCGTCCGCCTGCTGTGTACAGAGGGGAAATGGAGCAGAAAAAATGTTCCGGGGCGATTTCTTTTGCTTCTTGGGGTTCCTGCATTTCTTTCGGTGGTCCTTATTCATCCCGTGAAGGAGTCCTAGAGTTTTCATTCTTTCACAAGGAGGGTTCTTCTTTTTCAAAAAAAGGAAGGATAGAATAGGAGCAAGAGATTAAGAAAGAATAGTAGTAGTAGTAGGGGCTGTGGATTTGTGGAAATTGCAGGAAAACCTGCATAACTAAGCGGAAAATCCGCGTATGGGGAATCGGGAAAAGCAGTTTTGAAATTTGTGAAATAGTGGAAAGAATCAAATGAAGCGTGAAAAACTGTGGAAAAAGCAGTGGAAAATGTTTAAAGTTCGTGAGTAAGTTGGGAAAAGACTTGGGCTGGACAGGGATGGTGAAAAAGCAGTGTGAAATTTGTGGACTGTTTAATGTGAAAAACAGAGGAAAAGGAGCCCGGTTGCAGAAGACGGAAACGGGGATGAGAGTTGTTTTCCACAAGGGAAAATTGGGAAATCGGATGTGGGTGGAGGAAACTGGAAATGATGGATTTTATGCAGAGTACTGCCGGTCATCATCAATGAATGAGGGCGAGGGGAACGAGCCCGATCCCGCGGGCACAAAAAGTATCATTCTTCACTTTTCTGATTTCGCGAACTGTCCCCGGATTCAATCCGGTTAGGAGTCGCGGATGTTCTTGATGATGTCTTCGACGGTTTCTTTGTATTTGGTGTCCTGCTTCATGTTTTTGACTACCTGACCGGTCGCGTATACTACGGTAGAGTGGTCGCGGCCGCCAAACTCACTGCCAATCGCAGCCATGGACATTTGGGTGATCTCGCGGATGACGTACATGGCAATCTGTCGGGCGTTGGAAATCTGAGAGGAACGCTTGGAGGAACGGATGTCCTCGGCGCTGACACCAAAGGTCCTGCCAACCTCGGAAATGATGCGCTCAACGGTGACGGGAATCGGCTGGTTGTCGGTCAAAATCTCCCGGATGGCGCTTTGCGCAAGAAGGATGGAAGGTGGGGTCTGCGCCAGCTTGTTGTAGGCGTTAAGCTTCTTCACAACTCCTTCGAGCTGACGGATGTTGTTCTTGACATGGTTTGCAATGTATTCCTCTACGCTGCTGGGAATCTCCAGATTGAGCAGCTCGGCTTTGCGCTTGATGATGGCAATTCTGGTCTCGAAATCCGGCGGCTGGATGTCTGCGATCAGACCCCATTCAAACCGGGTGCGAAGACGCTCTTCGAGCGTCTTGATCTCCTTCGGAGGACGGTCGGAGGTCAGGACAATCTGTTTGCCTGCCTGATACAGGGAGTTGAAGGTGTGGAAAAATTCCTCCTGAGTGCTCTCTTTGCCGCCGATAAACTGGATGTCATCGACCAGCAGAACGTCAGCCTGACGGTATTTGTCGTGGAATTCTTTGGTGGATTCCGCACCGATGGCCGCAATCAGCTCGTTGGTGAACTCTTCGCCCTTGACATAGATGACATTGGTGTTTGGGCGGCTCTCCTTGATCTCGCTGGAGATGGCATAGAGAAGATGGGTCTTGCCCAGACCGGAGCCTCCATAGATAAACAGAGGATTGTAGGCGTTGGCAGGGTTTTGGGCAACGGCACGGCAGGCAGCCTGCGCAAATTTGTTGGAGCTGCCGACAATGAAGGTGGCAAAGGTATACTCGTACTCTCCGCCTTGGCTGTTCATGTCGATCTCTTCCTGACTATAGGCGGGCAGCACCGGAGATGGCGCAGAGGTCTGCACCGAAGCGGGAGAAAATTCCTTTTTCTCGGATTTATCCGGGGTGTCGCAGAGAATCTCCACCTTGACGGGGAAGCCGACAACCTGTTCAAAAGCCTTGGTGAGCAAGCCAAGGTATTTTTCTTCGACGATTTTTTTCATGAACTCGGCCTTGATGTACAATACCGCGGTGTTGCCGTCAAAGCTGACCGGCTCCAGGCTCTTGATCCAGACCTGGTAGGCAATCTCGGACAGCTCCTTGGAATCCACCACAAACTGGCGCGTGTACTCCTTGACCATCTGAAAGAGTTCGTTAAACGAATCCATATTTTTATTTTCCCTTCTTTTGACAATGCGATTGATCGCTGCTTGTTCCGGGCATCCCCTGATCGATGCATCAGAAAAGACAGCAAAACCCCCGCTCCTAAACAGGTTATAACACCGAAAAAGCAGGGGATGCATAAGTATGCATTTTTGTTTTACAGTTTTTGAATGGCATTTCACAGGAAACCAACTGGTAATCCACAGGTAAAAATGAGGAGAAAGGTGGGATGTGAAAACCTGTGAAAAGAAACTGGAATGAGTGTTGAAAAAGAATGTTTCAACAAACTTTACACTCAATATTTTAACATAGGGTGAGGATGGTTTTCAAGAGCTTTCAACGGTTTTTAACAGGCAAACCTTCACAGAATGTCAGAGATATTTTTAGAATATTTTATAGAAAATTGCTTCGGAGCAACCGCGCATAGGATTTTGTCCGCTGGGTTTCGGACGGAGAAGTGGTCTATTTGTATAAAAGAGGACACTTCACGGACGGATTTCTGGGATAATATCGAAAATAAAGCGCAGGAATAGGCGGATTTCTATTGACTTTTGCGATTTTCTTGTCTATAATTTTATTCTGTAAGGTTTCGCCTTGAAGGGAGGTTAGGAAAAATGGTAAGAACATATCAGCCAAAGAAGCTCCAGAGAAAGAAAGAGCATGGTTTCAGAAAGAGAATGGCTACTAAAAACGGCCGCAAAGTTCTCGCACGCAGAAGAGCAAAAGGCAGAAAACAGCTGACATACTAGTTTTTGTCCAGGCAGCTTTTTCTGACTGTCCGTTTTTGATATCCAGCGATGTTCCTTTTTTATAGGGAATACCGGGAGGAAACAGGGAACAGGCTCCTGTTTATTCTGCCCTTCCATGTTTCATTCCAGAATAAGCAGGCCACTTATCCCGATAAGTGGTCTTTCTTTTTATCCAAAGGGACGGAGGACACAACAAAACATGAACAAAAGGACAACCTTAAAATTGAATAAGGAGTTCAAACGCCTCTATTTTCGCGGGAAAAGTGCTGTTCATCCGCTCCTGGTAACCTATGCGATCAAAAACCGCCTGGGCCGCAACCGGATTGGCATCACCGTGACCAAGAAAATCGGCAAGGCAGTTTGCAGAAATCGCTGCAAGCGCATCATTCGCGCGGCGTTCCAGCAGTTGGAACCCTCCCTGGAGCCAGGGTGGGATTTTGTTTTTGTGGCAAGGATGAAGACCCCGCAGGCAAAATCTACCGACCTTGTACCGGTCATGAAAAAACAGATTGCAAACCTTACTAGTCCGGCAGGGCAGAAAAAAGGCTCCGGCAAAAATAAGTAAACCCTATCGGCGCGGTGTGCAGCTTCCTTTATAATATCGGAAAGGAACCAGTCGATGTACAACGCACCACCACAAGACCCGAGGAGGCATGACGAGGGATGAAATATCTGATGATGGCGATGATCCGCTTTTATCAAAGGGTGATTTCTCCGTGCTTCCCGCCGCGGTGCCGCTTTTATCCCACCTGTTCGGCTTATGCCCTGACCGCAATCGAGCGGTTTGGCGCCGTAAAGGGAGGATGGCTTGCGTTGCGCCGCATCCTGAAGTGCCACCCGTTTCATCCGGGCGGCTATGACCCCGTGCCCGAAAAATCGGACAGGAACAGATAACACCACAGCCCACACGGCGGGCGGCTTTTTGCGCCGCTTCTACCAGAAATGTTCCAGTCGGGCACAGCGCTTTTTGACAATTTAATATTGTAGAATGTGCTTTGCTGCCATTCCAAAAAAAGCGCAGACGAATGCACGATTCAGGTGCAACGCGCACCGGACGGAAGGGGAACACTTCCCCGACAAAAAATTCCGGACCGATCGATGCGCAGCGCATCCGTTCCAGATGGGCCGGTTCCCGGGGACGGAGGTGCAGAATGGAGGTTTTTGAATCAATGTATATTCTTGGTTATCCACTCGGCCTTATCATGCGGCTGTTTTACAACGTTCTGCACAGCTACGGCTGGTCGCTGATTTTGTTCACCGTACTGGTAAAGCTGGCAATGGTCCCGCTTTCGATCAAGCAGCAGAAGTCCTCGGCAAAGATGGCTGCCATTCAGCAGCAGTTGCAGGAAATCCAGAAAATGTACGCCAAGAATCAGCAGAAGATGAACGAGGAGATGCAGCGCCTGTACCAGCGTGAAAATTACAATCCGGCTGGCGGCTGTCTGCCAATGGTCATCACCTTCCTGGTTCTCTTTGGACTGATCGACGTTATCTACAATCCGATGCGGCATATCCTGGGCATCGACAAGGCCATGATTGCACAGGCACAGACCATTATGGAGGGACTGGGCGTTGCAGTCAGCCAGTATTCTCCGCAGAGCAGTATCATCTCTGCACTTCAGGCAAACCCAGAAGCGTTTGCTTCGCTGGGAAGCGACTTTGTCAGCAAGGTTCAGGCCTTCGACATGAGCTTTATGGGCATCAATCTCGGCTCTACCCCAACCTTGGGCTTCAATGTGCTGACCTTAATCCCGATTCTGTCCGGTCTTACCGCATTTTTGACCTCTTGGCTGACGATGAAGAACAATCCGACAGCGATGGAGGGCCCGGGTGCAGGCACCATGAAGGCCATGATGTTCATTTCTCCGATGATGTCGCTGTACATCGCATTTAAGGTTCCTGCCGGTGTCGGTATGTACTGGATTCTGTCCAACGTGCTGATGCTGATCCAGAGCATTGTGCTCAACAAGTTCTATAATCCGAAGGAAATGGCAGAAAAAGCCAAACAGGAAGCGGAAGAACGCAGAGAAAAGGAACGTCAGGAGCGAATCGAACAGAAGAAGCTGGCTCGTTCCGGCGATGCAGAAGCAAAAGAAAGAGCAAAAACTCAGAAAGAAATTAATCGTCAGAAGCTGGCAGAGGCCAGAAAACGCGATGCTGAAAAGTATGGCGACACTTACACTGAGGTCACCGACGACGATTTAGAATAGGTACTGCGATTTTTCACTGATTATCAGAGGAGGTATCAGCTTGAAAGAGATCATTACAACAGGAAAGACCGTGGAATTGGCAATCGAGGATGCCTGCCGTCAGCTGGGAGTTGAACGCGAAAAGGCAGAATTTGAAATCATCGACCTGCCAAAGAAGGGTCTGTTCGGACTGAAAACTTATCCGGCAAAGGTTCGTGTCTTTGTCAAAGAGGATAAAGCAGAGATGGCAGTGGAATATGTCACCTCGGTTCTGCGTGCAATGGGCGCACAGGACTTTACAGCAGAGGCCAATCAGGACGGTGAAAACCTGAACATCACCCTCAAGGGCGATGATCTGGGCTTTGTAATCGGACGCAGAGGCGAAACCATCGATGCGATTCAGTATCTTGCCAGTCTGGCAGTCAACCGCTTGGACGGCGATTATATGAGAATCACCATCGACAGCGGCAACTTCCGTGAAAAACGGGAAAAAACCTTGGAATCTCTGGCTCGCCGTCTGGCTCGCAACGTGGTCAAAACCGGCCGCAGCATGACACTGGAGCCAATGAATCCATACGAGAGAAGAATCATCCACGCTACCGTTGCAACGGTAGAGGGTGCAACCTCTTCCTCCATCGGGGAGGAGCCGAACCGCCGAGTTGTAATCAGCTCCATCAACCCGGTTAAGAGAAGCAACAACGGCTATAAGGGCAAGAAAAAGCCATATAACAACAAAGGCGGATACCGCCAGAACGGCCGCCGTCCGCAGGGCGAGGGTGCAGGCAAAGAGGGCGAAGGCCAGAAAAAGCCGTATGTATTCCGTCCAAACACCAACACCAAAGAGGATGTTGAAAACCGCAAGCGCGCTCCAAGAAACAATGGGGGCTACCGCGAGCGCAGCGAGAATCGTTTTGAGGACAGACCGGCTCCATCCAACGAGCACGTTCGCGATGAGGTTCCACGCAGCGCAGCTCCGCGTGAGGCAGAGGATAAACCGCTGTACGCAAAAATCGATTTGGAATAATCCGAGAAGCCACCGGCAGAATGTCGGTGGCTTTTTCTGTGTGGTGCGGTAGATCGGGGTTTCATTTTTTGGGGGAGAACGAGCCTAATCCCGCGGGCACAAAATGTTGTGTTTTCACCAGTCCCCACTTCGCGTATTGTCCCCGGATTCAATCCGGCGAGGGCGAGGGGAACGAGCCCGATTTCGCGGGCACAAAAAGTCGCGCCTTGTACAATCCCCACTTCGCATATTGTAACCGGATTCAATCTGACCGGAAACTGCGAGACCTCCACAAACGAGGGCGAGGGGACTGAGCCCGATTTCGCGGGCATAAAAATGTTTATTCTTGTACAATCCCCACTTCGCGAACAGTGTCCAGATTCAATCTGGTGTTGCAGAGAAGGGATTTTTTGATATAATAAAAGTATTGGATGAAAAGGAAAGAAAGAGAGCTTGGGAAAGCCGGTTAAAATGAATCGGCAGGAAAGGAAGGAACGGAATGAACAGCATGATTTCTGGCGACACCATAGCGGCGATTGCAACCCCGGTGGCGGCAGGCGGCATTGGAATGATACGGGTGTCCGGGCCGCAGGCGCTGGCAGTCGCAGACAGCGTTTTTACAGCGGTGTCGGGCCGCAAGGCGGCAGAGACGGAAGGCTACCGCGGACTGTTCGGGCGTCTGCACGACCAGCAAGGCGAGATCGACGAGGCGGTGGTCTTTGTGTACCGCGCACCCAAAAGCTATACAGGAGAGGATGTTGCGGAAATCTGCTGTCATGGCGGAATCTATCTGGTACAGCGGACACTGCGTGCCTGCATCGCCGCAGGAGCGCGTCCGGCACAGGCCGGGGAATTTACCCGCAGAGCCTTCCTGAACGGCAAGATGAGCCTGACACAGGCGGAAGCAGTGGTGGACTTGATCGCTTCTCAGGGACAGCAGAGCGCACAGGCGGCGCTGAGCGCCCGAGACGGAGCGGTCTTTCAGAAAATCCATCGGGTGGTGGACAAGCTGCTGGAGGTTTCCTCTGCGCTGGCTGCCTGGGTGGATTACCCGGACGAGGATATTGACGAGGTGTCGGACGAGAACCTGCGTCGCAGTGTTGAGCAGGTGTGCGGCTCACTGCAAACCATTCTTCGGGAATATGACACCGGGCGGGTGCTGCGCGAAGGAGTCAGCACCGTCATTGTGGGACGCCCCAATGTGGGAAAATCGACCCTGATGAATCTGCTGTCCGGCGAGCAGAAAAGCATCGTGACCCAGATTCCCGGCACAACACGGGATGTTGTGGAGGACACGATTCGGCTGGGCGATGTTGTCCTGCATTTGGCGGACACTGCGGGCTTGAGAGACACGCAGGACCCGATCGAGCGCATGGGCGTGGAGCTTGCCAAAAAGCGCCTGAGCACCAGCTATCTGGTGCTTGCGGTGTTCGACAGCTCGGAAGAGCTGTCCGACGAGGACATCGAGCTGATGGAAAAAATCAAGGATCGCCCGGTTGTGGCGGTCATTAACAAGACCGACCTGCCCCGCAGAATCGATGTGGAGCAGATTCGCAGCAGAATCCCGCACATCGCGCAGCTGTCAGCTAGTGCAGGAGAGGGTGTGCAGGCATTGGAGCGGGAGATTCGCTCTTTGCTGTCTCTCTCCGAGCTGGATTCTTCCTCGGGCATTATTGCCAACGAGCGTCAGCGCGCCTGCGTAGAGGAAGCCAGCAGGACGATGGAGCAGGCAAGGCAGGCGCTGGAGGCAGGAGAGACGCTGGATGCAGTGAATGTCTGCATCGATTCTGCCATTGACAGTCTATTAGAGCTGACCGGAGAACGCGCTTCCGAGGCGGTCATCGACAAGGTCTTTGAGCGTTTCTGCGTCGGCAAATAACCAGATTGAATCTGGACACTGTTCGCGAAATTAGGATTGTACAAGAATAAACATTTTGTGCCCGCGAAATCGGGCTCAGTCCCCTCGCCCTCGCCGGATTGAATCCGGGGACGATACGCGAAGTGGGGACGGTGGAAAACAAAACTTTTTATGCCCGCGACCGGATTGAATCCGGGGACGATTCAATCTGGATGAAATTTTGGAGGGCGGAAGGTCGGAACGAATGAGGGCATCTCTCAGGAGATCTAGAATCGAATCAAACAGCAAGCAAAAAAGGAGAACAATCTATGGAATATCACATGGGGAATTATGAGGTTGCGGTCATCGGTGCCGGTCATGCCGGAATCGAGGCGGCGCTGGCAGCGGCAAGGCTGGGAGCGCAAACCGCAATCTTCACCATGTCGCTGGATGCAATCGGTAATATGCCGTGCAACCCTTCGATTGGAGGAACAGCGAAAGGCCATCTGGTGCGGGAAATCGACGCACTGGGCGGCGAAATGGGCAAGGCGGCGGATGCCACCTTTTTACAGAGCAGGATGCTCAACCGGGGCAAGGGCCCTGCGGTACACAGCCTGCGGGTGCAGTCCGACCGAGACGAGTATCACAAGGAGATGAAGCGCCGCTTAGAGCAGCAGCGCGGTCTGGATGTGATTCAGGCGGAGGTTGTGGACATTCGCATCGACGAAAACGGAGCAGTGAAGGAAATCGTCACCAAGCTGGGAGCGGTCTACACCGTACAGACCGCGATTATCTGTTCGGGAACCTTCCTGCACGGAAGAATCTATGTGGGGGATGTTTCCTACGAAAGCGGCCCGGACGGCTTACACGCAGCAGTTGGACTGAGTGAAGCGCTCGAGCAGCTGGGTATCCATCTGCGCCGTTTTAAGACCGGTACCCCGGCGAGGGTCCATCGTGACAGCATCGATTACAGCAAGCTGGAGGTACAGGCAGGGGACGAACCGATCATCCCGTTTTCCTTCGAGACCCCGCGTGAGGGACTGCGCAATCAGGTCGTGTGCCACATCGCCTATACCAACGAAAAGACCCACGAAATCATCCGTCAGAACATCCACCGTTCTCCGCTGTACGGAGGAATGATTGAAGGAGTGGGCCCGCGCTACTGCCCGAGCATCGAGGACAAGGTCATGCGTTTTGCGGACAAGCCGCGCCACCAATCCTTTGTGGAGCCGGTGGGCATGAACACCGAGGAGATGTATTTACAGGGCTTGTCCTCCTCTCTGCCGGAGGATGTACAGGTACAGCTCTACCGCTCGATTGAGGGCTTTGAGCAGATCAAGATTATGCGCAACGCCTATGCCATCGAGTACGACTGTGTAGATCCGTTGGACCTGAAGGCTTCGCTGGAATTTCTCAAGGTGGATGGCCTGTATGGAGCAGGACAGTTTAACGGAACCTCCGGCTATGAGGAGGCTGCCGCACAGGGACTGATTGCCGGAATCAACGCTGCCCGCAAGGTGCAGGGCAAGGAACCGCTGATTTTGGACCGCGCTTCCAGCTATATCGGAACGCTGATCGATGACCTGGTCACCAAGGGATGCTCGGACCCGTACCGCATGATGACCAGCCGTTCGGAGTATCGTCTGCTGCTGCGTCAGGACAATGCAGACCAGAGACTGACCCCAATCGGCTATGAAATTGGATTGATTTCGGAGGAGCGCTGGCAGCGGTATCTGCACAAGCAGGAGCAGATCAGCAAGGAGCGTGCCCGTATCGAGAAGATGACCTTCGGCCCGTCCGAAGCGATGAATCGGATGTTGGAGGAACGGGGAACCGCCCCGATGGAAACCGGAGCGCATGCCGCAGACCTGATTCGCCGTCCGCAGATCACCTATCAGGATTTGGCACCGTTTGATCTGGAGCGGCCGGAGCTTCCCGATGAGGTGACCGAGCAGGTGGAAATCCAAATCAAGTATGAGGGATATATCCAGAAGCAGCTCATCCAGGTCGAGCAGATGCGCCGTTTGGAGAGCCGAAAGCTCCCGGAGACCATGGACTACACCCAGGTGCGCGGACTGCGTCTGGAGGCGATTGAGAAGCTCCAGCGGGTCAGACCGCACAGCATTGGACAGGCATCGAGAATATCGGGGGTCAGCCCGGCAGATATTTCGGTGCTGCTGATCTATTTGAGTCAGAGCGAGCCGGCTTAACCGCAAATCATACCATCGACACCGAGAGTGAAATTCGGTGTTTCACATGAAACATTTTGTCGCGGCAGGTCGAGAGAACTGCCGCAGGAAAGGAACAGAACCATGATAGAACAACAGCTTCTTTTGGAGGGCTGCCAGAAATTTGGAATCGAGCTGCCGCCCAACGCGCCGGATAAGCTGGACCGATATGCCCAGCTGCTGGTGGAATGGAACCAAAAGATGAACCTGACTGCCATCACCGAGCCGCAGGAAATCGTCTTGAAGCACTTTGTGGATAGTTTGCTGCTGCTGAAGGCGGCGGAGCTGCCGCAGGGTGCGAGCTTAATCGATGTAGGAACCGGAGCAGGCTTCCCGTCCATGCCGGTCAAAATCGCCAGAGAGGACCTGAAGGTTACCATGCTGGACAGCTTGCAGAAGCGACTGACCTTTTTGGCAGAGGTGAATGACCAGCTGGGACTGGATTGCAGCTTTGTCCATTACCGCGCAGAGGATGGCGGAAAGCAGAAAAATCTGCGGGAACGGTTTGATTTTGCGACCGCCCGTGCAGTGGCAAACCTGCGGGATCTGGCAGAATATTGCTTGCCGTATGTTCGGGTAGGTGGCAGCTTTATCGCACTCAAGGGCCCGGATGTAGAGGAGGAGGTGCGGGAGGCTAAAAACGCAATCGCGACGATGGGCGGCAAGGTGGAAAAGGTGGTACCCTTTACCCTGCCGGATGAGAGTGGAAGAAACATCATCATCGTCCGGAAAATATCGCAGACTCCGCCACAATTCCCCAGAACTGCGGCAAAAATGGCAAAAAAACCCATTCAATAAGACGGAATTTGGCAGCAGAGGTCGAAAGCGGGCGAACGATTTTGCTGGAAATCAGGAATACAGTGTGCTATGATAAGACCGTGGACAAGATGTCCATGCCTTTTCTATTCCTATTTTCCTTTCTTTTGCTCGGCAGGTGCGGAAACCTGAATCCGCCCTGCAAACATTTCTGCTCCCATCATATCTCAAAACACCTCTGCCCGGGGTCGGGCAGAGGCGCTTTGGGACACAACAGAGTGAGGAGGCAACCAAACCATGAAAGCACTTCTGACCAAGCAGAAGACCATCAATAAAGTAATTTTAATCCCGGAGTATAAAATCAAGCCCAATCCCTATCAGCCACGAAAGGTGTTCGATGACGAAAAGATTGACCAGCTTGCCACCAGCATCGCACAGTATGGTCTGCTCCAGCCGATTACCGTCCTGCCAACCGAGAACGGAGACTATCAGCTGGTTGCAGGAGAGCGCCGCCTGCTGGCCTGCCGCAAGCTGAAGATGCAGGAGGTGCCGGCGATTCTGACAAGCATGGATGAAGAAAGAAGCAGCGCTCTGGCGCTGATTGAAAATATCCAGCGGTGCGACCTGAACTTCTTTGAGGAAGCAATGGCGATTCAAAAGCTGATGAAGATGGTGGGTCACACCCAGCAGGAGGTTGCGAAAAAGTTGGGCAAGACACAGTCCACCGTTGCCAACAAGCTGCGCTTGCTCCAGTTTTCGCAGGAGATTCAGGAGGCTATTCTGGCAGCCGAGCTGACCGAAAGACACGCCCGCGCTCTGCTCAACCTCAACGAGCAGGGGGATGAGGTAATCCTGAAGGCCATCCAGACCATCGCAGAGAAGCAGATGACCGTCTCCCAGACAGAGCGCTACATTGCGCAGCTGTCCGGCAAGGAACAGCCCAAGCCAAAGGAAAAGGGACTGTTCGTGGTTAAAGACCTGCGCATCTTCCTGAATGCAATCGACAAGGCATTGGATACCATGAAGCTGTCCGGCATCCATGCACAGACCCAGATGCAGGAGGAGGAAAACGAGGTGGTCTACACCATCCGCATCCCGAAGGAAAGTGCATACGGGAAAAAATCCTAACGTCCCTTCCAAAATTTTTCACATAAAAAAAGCAACAGCTCCCCGCGGGGAGCTGTTGCTTTTTTATGTGTGGTTGAATCCCAAGAGAGAGGAGTGTTTATTTAGAAGGGTTATAGACGGTGCCGACAAAGAGAGGAGCTTGGTCAGCAGACGCAATCACAAAGAGGAACGGACGGTCCAGCGAGAGATTGTATTCCTCCATCTCGATCGGTAGGCACATCTCTATCAGGTCCATCTTGGTGTAGGCAGCAGCCTTGCAGCCGTTTTCGTCCACCTCGATGTGGCTTTCCTGAGAGACATTGGAAAGTGCAACATGGCCGTCGGTGATGCCGGAAAGGTCAGCGCGGCCGGTGAACAGGTCATCGAGGCCCAGCGCCTTGCAGGTGTCATTGAGATTAAACTTGCTGTCAAAGCTGAACTTTGGCAGCTTGAGGTTGACATCTGCGTATTTGGCATCGTTGGCATCCCGAGAGGAGAGAATCTGTTCGAGCTGCTTTTGGGTCAGGATAGACGACAGCTCCTTGCCCTCCTTCGGCAGGACGAAATTCATGGTCTGTCCATTCTGGAAGGGCAGCTCAAAGAGAACATAATCCTCGGTTTCGTAATAGGCACTGCCGCTGAATGTCTGGTTCAGATAGGTGACATCGGTCTGTGTGCCGTCGGCAAGGGTGAAGGTTTCCTTGGTGTTGTTTGCGGCATCAAAGGCATCTGCCCAAGCATCCTGGAAGTAGAGGGTGTTGATGATGGAGAGGACTTGGCTTGCATCCGGCTGGAAGGAAGGGTTGAGCAAGCCGCCGGTCTGCTCCGAAATCCAGCGTGCCATCGCATCTGCTGTGGACTGCTTGCTGAAATCTACCGAGTAGGAGGAAGCGAAAAATTCCGATGCAGCCTGCTTTGCAAAGTCGGACTTGATGGGGTAATCCTCCTGCATCCAAAGAGAGTTGCCAATCTTCAGTGCAGACCCGTCCTCATCGTGATAGTTGGACAGATAAAATTGATTCAGGCTGTTGATGACGGTTTTCATGTTGGTGGATTCCAGCGCCTTTGCAATCTCTTTGGAGGTCTCTCCCTTTGCGCCGCTGCCGAGGATGCCCAAAGCGTAAGCAAGGCTGACCGGAGAGTAGGTCTGGTTTTCCTGATTTTGGCTCAGAAGCTGGGCAGAGGTCTTGGCGCCGAAACGCTGAAGGCTCTGCAAAAAGGTCTCGGAGACCTGATTTTTCTGCTGATATTGCATCAGTTCATCCAGGTCTGTCGGAATCTTTGGCTGACGAACTCGGGCAACCGGCTTGATGGTTTTGGATTTGGTGGAAACAACCTGAACATTCCGTGAGCCGGAGTTGGTGGGTTTTTCAGACGCACTGTAAGGAACACTTGCCATGGAAATCAGGATGGCAGCGCATAAAGCAATCGACAGCATTTTTTTCATAATAGAAGCCTCCTTCGACAAAAGCTCGATTTCATGGGAACCAATTTCCCGTTTCATACCATAAGTGCCGGAACGGTTCTGTTTTCTTGCAGGGGATTTTAAAAAATTGTGAGGAGCAGGGAACAAAAAACGCGCGCGTTGTTTCACATGAAACAATATTCGCGAGAAAATCCTCCGTTTTTCTTTTCTTTCTGTCGGAACTATGCTATAATTGAGCTAAATTCATCCGATTCAGAGGGAAAAAACCTTCCAAATAAAACAGAAAATGATGCGAAAGGAGGACATGGTCCCACAAAAATAAGGGAACATGATAGGATATGGGAAAAATCATTGCAGTGGCGAACCAAAAAGGCGGTGTGGGAAAGACCACATCAGTCATCAACCTGACCGCAGCGTTGGGAAAATCAGGGAAAAAATGTCTGCTGGTCGACATCGACTCACAGGGAAATTCAACCAGCGGCTTGGGAATCAATAAACGCGAGGTGGAGCGCTCCACCTATGACCTGCTAACCGGAGAGGAGCGGGCTTCTCAGGTCGTCCTGAAAACAGAATTTAAAAATGTGGATTTGATTCCGTCGAGCATCGATTTGGCTGCGGCAGAAATCGAGCTGGTCGAGCTGGAGGAGCGGACTCTGCGTCTGCGTCAGGCTCTGGCTCCGATTCGGGACGATTATGACTACATTTTAATTGACTGCCCGCCGTCGATGGGTCTGGTGACGCTGAATGCGTTTTCGGCCTGCGACAGCGTGCTGGTTCCGATTCAGTGCGAGTACTACGCCTTGGAGGGTCTGTCTCAGCTGATGGCAACCATCAAGCAGGTCAAGCGTCTGTACAATCCGGTCATTGATTTAGAGGGAATTCTGCTGACCATGTATGACGGCAGACTGAAATTGACCGAGCAGGTCGAGGCGGAGGTGCGCGAGCATTTCCCGGACAAGGTCTACAAGACGGTGATTCCGCGCAACGTGCGCCTTTCGGAATCGCCCAGCTTTGGGATGCCGGCCATCTATTTTGACCGTAACTCCCGCGGAGCAAAGGCTTATCTGGAGCTGTGCAAGGAGTTCCTGAAGAAAAAAAGCCGCAAAAAGCAGGAGGTGTAGACCATGACAAGAGCGAAAAAAGGCGGTCTGGGCAAGGGCTTGGACGCACTGTTTATGGATAACGAAACAGCCGACTCCGGCATTGTCACCCTGCGCTTGAGCGAGATTGAGCCGAACCGAGACCAGCCTCGAAAGGTGTTCTCGGAGGAGGCACTCAACGAGCTGGCGGATTCGATTCGGGAGCATGGTGTGCTTCAACCGCTGCTGGTGCGTCCGCTGTCCACCGGAGGCTATCAGCTGGTTGCCGGAGAGCGTCGATGGAGAGCCAGCCGGATGGCAGGTCTGCGAGAGGTGCCGGTCGTCATCCGGGATATGGATGAGGAACAGGCAATGGAAATCGCGCTGATTGAAAACTTGCAGCGTGAGGACTTGAATGCGATTGAAGAGGCATCCGGCTACAAGCTGCTGATGGAGCGATATGGCATGACTCAGGAGCAGGTTGCCAAGAGGGTGGGAAAATCCCGTCCGGCGGTAGCCAACGCACTGCGTCTGCTCAATCTTCCGCCGCGAGTCATGGAGATGGTGGAGGAGGGAGAGGTTTCTCCCGGCCATGCAAGAGCGCTGCTGTCCTTTGAGGACCCGGAGCAGATGATGGATGTGGCACAGAAGGTCCGCAAGGGAAAATATTCTGTTCGCGATATTGAAAAGATGAGCAAGCATCCGGGTGAGCCTGCGGTCGAGGAACTGACCTCGGCAGAGGCAGAGGATGTTTGGGGTTCGCAGGCGGCCTTCTTTACCGAGATGGAGCTGGCATTGAGCGGCGAACTGGGACGCAAGGTAAAAATCGCAAGGAACGGGAACAGCGGGATGCTCCAGATTCAGTTCTATAATGAGGACGACCTCAAGGAGCTGGCACAGCGTCTGACAAAATAAAACAGAAAGTTCCGTGTGTTCTGATGCGGAACAATCAAACAGGCGTGTCCATTTGGACACGCCTGTTTTTGTGGAAAAACTTTCAACACCTCGGAAAACAAAAGAAAACAGGGCAGGGAACATGAAATGGTAATTTCATACAGATGAAGAAACCTCAAAAACCGCATAAACAAAGGAAAAACAGGCTGTGGAAAGTGCTTTTGTTGAGAAGTTGAAAATACAATCCACCATGTTTTCCACTAAAAAAAGAAACCCTTGAGCGCAAGGAAAAATCGCGCTATAATAAACTTGATTCTCGATTGGAGAACACAGCGGCTAAATGAGGAGCTACAAGCAAGGGCAGGGCAAAATCCGGTTCCCATATAAATAGGAAGAAGGTTTTATTATGAGCGTTGGATTCGACCATTTTGAGCAATCCTTCATCGCCGGTCAGTATGAGTGCGACCGCAACGGCAGGATGAAGGCAGGAGCAATCATGTCCCAGTGCCAGTCTATCAGCACCAATCACTGCAACGAGGTGGGACTGACCATCGATGTTTATCGCAAAACCCACAGTGTGTTTCTGTTGGCAAAAGTTTCCTTGGAGCTGTACGGGGACATTCGGGTGGGGGATCGCATCCGGATGCTGACCCAACCGTCCAGCCCGAACCGTGCGGTGTATGACCGATACACGCAATTCTGGAATGAGCAGGGCCAGGAGGTCGCAGCACAGGACTCCAAGTGGGTGTTGGTGGATACCGACAGCCGGAAGATTTTGCGGAACACACCGGAGGAGTTCCATTTCCCGATGGATCTGCACACCGGACTGGAGCAGGATTTCACCATCCCCAAGGTTAAGGATGCGCCGGTGATTGCGACCGAGCGGGTGACCTATTCCCGTACCGATGATAACGGCCATCTGAATAATACACAGTATGCCGATATTATTCTGGACAACCTGCCGTTCGAGGCAACCGTAGAGCGGCGGATGAAGAAGCTGGTCATCAACTACCACAACGAGGCAAAGATGGGGGAGAACCTTTCGATTGCCGTCAAGCGTCTGGAGCCCGAGGAGGGCGACCATCCGGCAGAGCTGCGCTATTATGTCAGCGGCAGGAACGAGGCGGACAAAATCTGCTTCGAGAGCTTGGTCATCTTTGAATAAGCCCGATTCCTCAAGCGGCAGGAAAACCGGAGAAGGCTGCGGATTTCCTGCTGTTTGGGGGCTCAAAAGAAAAATAAAAAAAATAAAAATTAGGTATTGACAAACGGGGAAATCTGTTATATAATTTAATTCGTCGGTTATGACAATAAGGTTGTAGCGATTCGACATGGCGGCATAGCTCAGTTGGCTAGAGCATTCGGTTCATACCCGAAGTGTCGATGGTTCAAGTCCATTTGCCGCTACCATGACAAAAACCTGCGAAAGCAGTTTTTATAATAAGTGCGGCCCGTTGGTCAAGCGGTTAAGACACCGCCCTTTCACGGCGGTATCGCGAGTTCGATTCTCGCACGGGTCACCAGAAAACGGATTTCCATTTTGGAAATCCGTTTTTTTGCGTTATGCCGCTTTTTGCAATCGGACAGCAAGCGGCAAAAGACGAGCAATTTTTTTTGTTCTCTCAAAAACTTTAAAAAATACACGTAGTTTCTTAAAGCTCTGTTGAGCAAAATCCTGTACACTGAACAGGATATGTCGCAGAAAAAACCGAGGGAGATGATATTTTGTTGGAAGTCAGAAATCTCAGCAAGCACTACGGGAGCAAGCAGGCGCTGAATCAGGTGAGCTTTTCCATCGGAAGGGGAGAGGCGGTAGGCTTTCTGGGGATGAACGGTGCCGGCAAAAGCACGACGATGAATATTTTAACCGGCTATCTGTCCGCATCGGACGGAGATGTTTTGATTGACGGGGTGGATATTCTGACAGACCCGCTCAGGGCGAAAACAAAGATTGGCTATCTGCCGGAGCAGCCTCCGCTGTATCGGGATATGACGGTGCAGGAATATCTGTCCTTTGTTTATGACCTGAAAAAAGCAGGGAAAAAGGCGCAGGCCAGACCGCGCAAGGAATATCTGAAGGGAATCATGGAGCTGACCGGAATCGCAGGGATGGAAAATCGAATCATCCGAAATCTGTCTAAAGGCTATCAGCAGAGGGTTGGTCTGGCACAGGCTTTGGTTGGTGATCCGGAAATCTTGATTCTGGACGAGCCGACGGTCGGATTGGACCCGGCGCAGATCATCGAGATTCGCCAGTTGATTCGTCAGCTGGCACAAAGTAGAACCGTTTTGCTTTCCTCCCATATCCTCTCGGAGGTGCAGGCGGTCTGCGGACGCATCATCATCCTGCATCAGGGCAGGCTGGTGGCAGACGGAACGACCGAGGAGCTGGCAGGAAGTCTGTCTGACAGCAGGCAGATCGAGCTGGAGGTGGAGGGTGACCGGAGGACGATTCAGGAGAATCTGAAAAAAATCCCGCAAATCGTTGAGGTGTCTCATGAGGAGGGAAATCTCTGGACGGTGTGGCTTCGGGATGCTCAGGACAGCACCGACACGGCGGCGCGTCGGGCAATCTTCCGCACGATGGCACAGGCAGGCTGTGTCCTGCTTTCGATGGGCCGCAGAAGGGTCAGCTTGGAGGAGGTCTTTTTAAAGCTGACCTCGCAGCCGGAACCGACAGACGGGGACGAGCCTTCCCGAGCGGAGCAGGATTCCCATGAAAAGGAAGAGGAGGGACAAAACGATGACGGCAATCTATAAACGGGAGATGCGCTCCTATCTGACCTCGCCGGTGGGATATGTGTTTTTGGCGGTCTTTTATGCAATCTCCGGATATTATTTTTTTGCGACCTCTCTGGTGGGCAACACCACAGACATGAGCTATGTTTTTTCGAACCTGTTCAGCATCGTGATTTTTCTGGTGCCGATGCTGACCATGAGGCTGTTCAGCGAGGAGCGGCGCCAAAAAACAGAGCAGGCGCTGTTTACGGCTCCGGTGCGGTTTACCGGAATTGTGATGGGAAAATTTCTGGCGTGCCTGACCATGTATCTGATGGGAATGGGAATCACGCTGGTCTATTTTCTGGTGCTGTGTGCCTTCCGCATCCCGGATGCGGCAGTGTTCTTCGGCAATTTTCTGGGGCTGGGATTGCTGGGAGCGGCGCTTTGCGCCATCGGGATCTTCATCTCCTCTCTGACCGAGAGCCAGGTGATTGCAGCGGTCGGCTCCTTGGCCATCGGCTTGCTGCTGCTGTTCTCTAACAGCTTCACTCCGGTGGTCTCCAATCAGCTGGTGAGCAAGCTGATTTTGAATTGTTCCTTTTATGAGCATTATCTGGACTTTACCCGAGGACTGCTCAATCTGGCGGATTTGACCTTTTTTGTCAGCATGACGGGGTTGTTTTTATTTTTGACGGTGCGCCATCTGGAACGCCGCCGCATTTCTTAGGGGAGGTGACAGACCATGAAACCGTTTGCTCAACGCAGACAGCACCATCCGACGACGCGCCGACAGCGGTATCTGCTGTTGTCGAGCGCAACCACCCTGTTGGTTGTGGTGGCTTTGGTGCTGGTCAATGTGATTACAGTCTATCTGACCGACCGCTATCCTGTGGTCTTGGACCTGACTCCGCAAAAGATTTTTGAGCTGAGCGACCAGTCTCAGGAATATCTGAACCGCTTGGAGGAGCCGGTCTCCATTCAGGTGCTGAACAATGAGGAGAGCTTCCGCTCGGGCGGAGAATATTTTGTGCAGGCGCAGGAGGTGCTGAGCCAGTATGCGCGCTGCTCGGACAAGGTGACACTGGAATACATCGACCTGCTGGCAAATCCATCGCTGGCAGCCCAGTATGAGGATGTGCAGATTGGAGATATCATCGTGTCCAGCGGCAAGCGAACCCGGACGCTGTCGGCATACGACCTCTTTCAAATCGAATCCGGGTCATACGGCAGCTATATCACCGCCTCGAAGGCAGAGCAGGTGGTCACCTCCGCTATTCTGAATGTCACCTCCTCCGAGCAGGTGCAGGCGGCCATCTTGACCGGGCACGGGGAGCAATATCCGGACGGCTTGGTGAAGCTGATGGAGCAGAATAATTTTGAGGTTCGCTCGGTGAGCCCGGCACAGGAACAGATTCCGCAGGAGGTGCAGGTCTTGCTGTGGGTTGCGCCGCTCAACGACCCGGATCAGACGGTGCTGGACCAGCTGGATTCCTTTTTACAGGAGCAGGAGGGCAGAACCCTGCTCTACTTTGCGGACACCACCCAGCCGGAGCTGCCGCGGCTGGAAGAATTTTTGGAAAAATGGGGGATTCGGGTCCAGCTCAGCTCGGTCATCGAGACGGACAACCGCCGCATCATCAATGTGAATCCCTATTTTTCCACCACCCAAATCGAGGAGCCGGAGCTGACCGACACCATGACCGACACCTCCATCCCGCTGACCCTGCCCTTTGCCCGTCCGTTGGAGACGGTATTTGAGACCAATCTGGAATGGAACACGACAGTGCTGCTGCGTTCCTCAGACAGCTCGGCAGCCATCCCATACGGGTTGACCGAGGAGGAGCTGAAAAATTGGACTGCGGAGGAATATCAGTCCTTCCCGCTGGCAATCCTCTCCAGGAAGAGCTTTGCGGATGGGCAAACCAGTCAGGTGGCAGTCTATGGTTCCTCGGTCTCTCTGAGCGATTCGCTGCTGGACAGCGGTTCCTTTTCCAATGCGGACTATTACCTGTCGGTGTTCAACACGCTGACCCAGAGGGAGAATGTCATCTCCATCCAATCCAAGACGATTGGAGGTCAGGAGCTGGGACTGAACACGGCACAGGTCTTTACCATCGGATTTCTGTTTATTGCGGTGGTGCCGATTGTGACGCTGGCCTGCGGATGCTGTCTCTGGCTCAAGCGCCGCAATGCGTGATTGTTGGGAAAGGAAGTCCTGTAAATGAAGAAACAAACAGCAGCCCTTGTGCTCAGCCTTTTCATTGTGCTGGTCCTGACAGGGGTGATGGTCTTTCTGATGGTTCGATTTCGGTCGGGGGAAGAACAGCAGGAGCCGAGCTCGTCGGCGCAGACGCAGGAGGACGCACTGCTTGCCCTGTCCTCGAACCAAATCAACACGGTGACCATCACCAACCCCGATGACAGCTTCACGCTGGTCAACCAAGGCAACGGCTTTGTGGTGGAGGGGTTGGAGGAGATTGCGGTGTCCAACCTCAATGTCAGCAATCTGCTGTCCTATTTTCAGAGGCTGTCCGCCAAACGGGAGCTTGCCGATTTGACCGACGAATCGGCTGGGATGGTGGGAGCTTCCCAGGAGGAGCTGGAACAGTACGGTTTGGATGAGCCGGGTATTTCCGTGGAAATCGTGACAACTGACGGAAAGAAGGAAACCCTGCTGCTGGGCAGTCAGGCTTTGGACAACAGCAGTGTCTATCTCCTCTATCAGCAGAAGGTTTATCTGGTGGACGACGGAATTTTGGACAGCGTCCGTCGGACACGCTATTCCTTTTTGGACAACAACATCACCGAAATCGAGCCGGAGTATGAGCAGGCCAGCATCATCCTGTCCGGCGCTGTTCGGCCCTCTCCCATTACCTTGGAAATTAAGACGGTGACCGAAGGGCAGAGCAAGTCGGACGATGAAAGCAGCGCCAACAGCGTAGCGGCCTCCAAGCAGAAGGAGTACACGCTGACCACGCCGCTGGTCCAGACCATCAGCCAGGATTCTGCCGCACAGGTCACTAAGGGCTTGTTCTCGCTGTATGCCAATGCAATCGCCGCGGTGGAGCCGACCCCGGAGGAGATGGTTGCCTTCGGGCTGGATGAGCCGTATTCGGTCATTTCCGTCCGATTCGACGGGGCAGAGGGCTTCACCCTCAAGACTTCGGAGCCGAACCAGAATCACTATGTCTATCTGATGCGGGACGGTTCGCCTCTGGTCTATCTGGTTTCGGCAAGCCGACTCAGCTGGCTGAATGTCCAGACCGAGCAGCTGACCCAGAGCATCTATCAGCCGGTGGAGGCAGAGGCGCTTTCGGAGTTTCGGGTCACAGCGGCAAATGCCGCCTATGACTTTACGGTCAGCAAGGAGGAAGGGGAGCTTCGGGTTTTGTGCAACGGGCAGGAGGTTTCGGCTGAGCAGTTTGAAAAGCTGTATCAGGCGGTGACGGCAATCCCGCCAGTTCGGATGACGAGCAAGCAGCCGGAGCTGTCAACGGCGCTGACGATGACCGTTTCCTATCAGGATGAGCAGAGGTCAGACGATGTGCTTGAGTTGGTTCCGACCGGGACGGGCGAGGTCTATCTGGTTCTCAACGACGAGAGCCGATACACCGCACAGCAGGATTTGGTCAGCCAGATTCTGGAAAACTGCCAGAAGGTGCTGGAAGGGAAAGAGCCGTCCAATCTGGTGTAGGCTGGAAGAAACAACCGGAATTTCATACAAAAACGAAACCAGCACAGGAGCTTTTTGGCAATCGGGTCGGAAAGCTCCTGTGCTTTTTTATCTCAAAAAGAACAACAATCTGCTAATTTACAACAGAAAAATACAAACAGTAAACTACAAAAATGTTTCAGATGGGATAATCGAGAGAGAATAAAACAAAAAGGATAATTAATTTACGGAATAGGATGGTTTCCGGTCCGGGATTTATGGTATAGTGAAGGAAATCAGGACGCGAAAGGATGAGGAAGAATGGAGCTGTTGCAGCGACTGTCGCAGGAGTTGAAGGTCCCGAAGTGGCAGATTGAAAGTGCGGTGCGCCTGTTGGACGAGGGGAACACCATCCCGTTTATTGCGCGGTACCGCAAGGAGGTAACCGGAGGGCTGGACGATACCGTTTTGCGAAATCTGGAAGAACGGCTCGGCTATCTGCGGAATCTGGAAAAGAGGAAAGAAGAGGTAGCGGCGTTGATTCAGGCCGGCGGAAAGCTGGATGAGGGCCAGATGCAGCAGATGAGACGGGCCTTGGAGCGGGCAGAGCTGCTGTCGGAGGTGGAGGACCTTTATCGTCCGTACAAGCAGAAGCGTCGAACCAGAGCGTCCATGGCCAGAGAGAAGGGCTTGGAGGGCTTGGTAAACTTTCTGATGGAACAGCGTCCGGGCACAAGCTGGCGGAAAGCGGCCGAACGCTATGTGAATGAGGACAAGGGAGTTGCCGATGTGCAGGCGGCGCTGGACGGCGCGAAGGATATTCTGGCGGAGGACATCAGCGACTCGGCGGAGATTCGAGCCGAGTTGCGGGACTATCTCCTGAAAAATGCCCAGATTTCGACAACAAAAGGGACAAAAGAAAATCAAAAATACTCAATGTATTTTGAATATTGCGAATCGGTGCGGTCAATCGCCGCACATCGGGTGCTGGCAATCGACCGAGGAGAGCGGGAGGAGGCGCTGAAGGTCTCCATCAAGGCGGACGATGCGGCCTGTTTGCAGATGATTGAGAGAAGAGTAATCCGCCGCAACTCTCCGTTCGAGCAGATTCTGCGGGAGGTCTGCGAGGACAGCTATCGGCGACTGCTCTTTCCGTCGCTGGAACGGCAGCTCCGGGCGATGCTGACCGAGCGGGCAGGAGAACAGGCCATCGGGGTCTTTTCGGAAAATTTAAAAAACCTGCTGATGCAGCCTCCGGTTCGGGGAGCGGTGACGATGGGCTTCGACCCGGCATATCGCACAGGCTGCAAGATTGCGGTGGTCGATGCGACCGGAAAGGTTTTGGAAACTACGGTGGTCTACCCGACTCCGCCACAGAGCAAGCAGAAGCAGGCGCGCCAAACGCTGGAACAGCTGATTCGAAGATATGGGGTGACGGCTATTGCCATCGGCAACGGGACAGCAAGCAAGGAGTCGGAAATCTTTGTGTCCGAGATGCTCTCTGAGCTGAACCCGAGATTGGAGCAGAAGGTTGCTTATATGGTGGTCAACGAAGCGGGTGCTTCGGTCTATTCCGCGTCCAGTCTGGGAGCGGAGGAGTTTCCGCAGTATGATGTTTCGCTCAGGAGCGCCGTTTCGATTGCAAGACGCTTGCAGGACCCGCTGGCGGAGCTGGTGAAAATCGACCCAAAGGCAATCGGTGTCGGCCAGTATCAGCACGATATGCCGCCCAAAGAGATGGATGCCGCACTGGGAGGTGTGGTGGAGGACTGCGTCAACCGGGTAGGCGTAGATTTGAATACCGCAAGCTGGCCGCTGCTTGCCCATGTTGCCGGGGTCAACGCATCGGTGGCAAAGAATATCGTCCATTATCGGGAGGAGAACGGAGAGTTCACAGGCCGCAGTCAGCTGATGAAGGTGCCGAAGCTCGGGAAAAAAGCGTTTGAGCAGTGTGCCGGATTCCTGCGTGTGCCGCAGAGCGGCAACCCGTTGGACCGAACCGGTGTTCACCCGGAAAGCTATGAGCCGGCAAAGAAGCTGCTGACCCTGTGCGGCTATCGGTTGGAGGATGCTTTGAGCCCGGAGATTGCCCAGCTGCCGCAGCGCATCCAACAGCTGGGAGCGACCGCAGAGGTTGCCCGCCGCATCGGGGTGGGAGAGCCAACCCTGCTGGATATGGTCAGTGAGCTGACCAAGCCCGGAAGGGACCCTCGTGACGAGCTGCCAAAGCCGCTCTTGAGAACCGATGTGATGGAGCTCAAGGATCTGAAGCCGGGGATGATTTTGACGGGAACGGTGCGAAATGTAACCGACTTTGGTGCGTTTGTGGACATCGCAGTGCATGAGGACGGGCTGGTTCATATCTCGCAGATCTGCGACCGATACATCCACCACCCGTCAGAGGCGCTCAAGGTGGGAGATATTGTCCGGGTTCGGGTGCTGGAGGCAGACCCGCAGCGCAGACGAATCTCATTGTCGATGAAAGGAATCTAGAATAACAGGAAAGGAAGAGGCGTATTGAAAGGTCAGCGTTTGCCGGCTAGAGCCCTCACCTACTGGCGGGTACGGCTGCTGCTGTGCTGTATCGGGCCGGCGGTGCTGGGTGGATTTCTGTTTTACACGGCAGCCCAGTTCTTTACCATCGTGACCCTGATTTGGGTGTCGGTTTTTCTGCTGCTATGTTTTGTCTATTATCCGATGTATTATCGGTGCTATCGCTACTCCATCAGCGGCACGCTGATTCGGGTGACCCGCGGGGTGATTTACAGCCAGCAGGATGCGGTGTATCTGCGGAACTTGCAGTACACCACCCTCAGCCAGACCCCCTTGCAGAGGGTGATGAATCTGGCGACCCTGAAGCTGTATGCCGCGGGAGGTGTGGTGTATCTCCCCTGTATCCACTATGAGGAGGCGCGCCTTCTGCGGATTCAGATGAGACGGAAGATGGACACGGAGGTGGACGATGGAAAAATGGACGACCATTAAGCGCTTCCGTCCGCATCCGCTGTACATTCTGGGCAACCTGTGGCGGTATCTGTTCCTCCTTCTCATCCCGTTGCTCAGAGGTCTGTACCATGTGCTCATCAACAGCTTTTCGCTGACCAAGGGCTTCCAGCTGGCAGTCAACCTGTCTGCATGGTGGGAGGGTGCGTGGCTGGACCTCTTGACCCTGACGGGCTTTCTCTCGCTGGGTATCCTTTTGTGGGTGAGCTTTACCGTCGATGTCTTGGAGGACGGCCTGCTGGTGCGGCGGGGCGTGTTCCGCAGGGAGACGACCTTCCTGCCGGTTTCGCGCTATCGCTGCGTTTCGGTGGTTGCTCCGCTGCGGATTCGGCTGTTTGGAGCGGTCTATCTGCGGGTGGACACACCGGGAGGAAACCTCAAAAATGCGGACCTGCTGGTGATGCTTAGCCGAAAGGACTGCCAGCAGCTCTTGCAGCTGTTGGAGGCGCCGCGAACCTTGACCCCTACAACGCTGGTGCGGGAGTATCGGCCAAAGAGCCGGTATGTGTTTGTGCTGGCGATGCTGACCTCGAACTCGTTTGCCGGGGTGCTGCTGATTTCCACCTTTGTAACCCAAGTGGGCAACCTGCTGGGAGAGCAGTTTTCCGAGATGCTGTACGGAACCTTTGAGACGGTGGCAAGGACGCTGGCGTTCGGAGTTCCGCCGGCAGCCTTTGCCCTCGGGTGCGTTTTGGTGTTCGGCTACCTGTGTGCTTTTGTGGCAAGCCTTTCCCGCCACGCCAATTTCCATGTGGTGCGGCGCGGCAATCTTCTGGAAATCGATGCAGGTCTTTTGACCTATCGGGATTACCGCATCGAGGCGGAGAAGATTGGCTATTTGGATATTCGGCGCTCGCTACTGACCTGTATGCTGGGAGTGTATTCCATCTTCCTGTCAACGGTCGGGTATGGAAAATTTAAGGACGATGTTTCGGCGCTGATTCCCTGTGTGCGGCGCCAGCAGCTGAAAAACAGTCTGCGGATGCTGCTGCCGGAATATCACCTTTCACAGAGGACGGCAGGGCCGAACCGACTGCGGTCGATGTTCCGTTATGTTTGGCGCACCGTTGCGCTGCTGGCAGCAGCAGAGGCCTCCAAAATTTTACTGAGCATCCTGTTCCCGGGATGGGTGGAGCTGATCTCCTGCGTTGCCCTGATGGCACAGCTGCCGTTGGCATGGATGCTGGCGGTCAAATTTATCGATTTGTATACAGCGGGAGTTTCCTATGAACAGGGGTGCTATACCCTGCGGTACTCCAAAGGCTTCTCGCTGCATCAGGTCATCATCCGCCCGGAACGAATCGTGAAGGTCAAACAGACCCAGAGCATCTTTCAGCGAAGAAACGGAAGGTGCGATGTGTATGTCTTTTCCTATTCCGAGGGAACCCAAAGCCACCATATCCGCGACCTGCGGCAGGAGGATTTTGAGAGCCTGTTTGGAATCGGGAGCGCGCTGGACGATAGAAGGAAAAAAGAAAAGTAAAAGAATCGAACAAACGGCATCCTGCCCCAAAGGGGCAGGATGCCGTTTGCATATCATAGAAGAAAGCATCAGGAGCAGAAAAGATGCTGCCCGATTTGGGTGATGACCGGGCGGGAGCGAATCCATCGGTTGGAGGTCTTATCGGGATTATAATAGTACAATGCGCCGCCGGTGGGGTCGGAGCCGTTGAGCGCTTCCCGTGCGGCGCGGCGGGCAGAGTCGGTGACTGCCTCATGAATCTGTCCGTCGGTGATGGCGGTGAAGGCTCCGGGCTGATAGACAACGCCGGAGATGCTGTCGGGGAAGGAGGAGGATTCCACCCGGTTGAGCACCACAGCACCGACGGCGACCTGACCGATATAAGGTTCGCCCCGCGCTTCAGCGGAGATGATGCGCGCCAGCAGCTGAAGGTCGGATTCGGAAATCGAACCGGATGAGGCTCCCGAGCCGGAAGGAAGGCCAATCAGCTCCAGCGTTTTTTGGTCGGCAATTCCGCTGGGGGAAAGTCCGTGCTGCTTTTGAAACTGTTTGACGGCATCGGTGGTCTGGGAACCATAGTATCCGGTAACGGAGCCGGAAAAATATCCCCAGGATTTCAGACGAATTTGAATCTGGGTGACCTCCTCGCTCTGGGAGCCGAACTGCGAGACAACAGGAAGGGAGTTCTGCCCGGCGGAGGGTGAGGAGGAAGGAACCTGATAGAAGGCAAAGCAGATGATACATAGGTTGATGAGAATCAGCACAGCCAGCTTAATCAGATTAGAGGTTTGTTCTCTGGAAATCATAGTGTTCTCTCCTTCTTGGGATTTTCGTGTGTACAGATTCAGTTTTGCCGGTTTTGGCAGAGTTATCCGCAGATTGAAATTTTATTTTAAGAGGGAGAGGGAACAGGACTGCGAAAGCAAACATAGTGTAAGATAAGAATCAGAAAGGTGGTGTACGGCTTGATTGAGATCATCTGGATTTTGCTGATTGTTGCAATTGCAGGAATCTGTGCCATGATGGTTGGCAACCGGGAAATAAAACGGGAGGAGGTGCGGAGCTTGGAGGAGATTGCAGAACGGGCAGTGCGCTTTAGCGAGGATTGTTACATGGAAGGAATCATTCCGATTCAAAGGGCCAAACGGCTGGCAGTATTTTATTTGATGCAGGAAAGTAAAGGAAGAATCGGAAAACAGGAAGCAGAGCAAAAGATTGCAGAGCTCTTGGAACAGTCGCAGAAACCGCAGCAGAAAGCGGAATAAGCAAGGGAGAGGAAAACGCAGGAAAAGGGCGTTTTCCTCTTTTTTGAAGTTTTTTTAAAAAACTTGAAAAAAGGTGTTGACAAAAAGTGAATGGCATGATATTATATATGAGCTGTCAGCGAGACAGCGAATCACACGGGTTTAAAAAACCCGATGTTTAAGCCAAAAATCAAGTGTTT
>Ga0129314_1000491_pt1 | contig 41599 bp, 30 predicted proteins | sample O1111metagenome_FD_94431 | JGI IMG/M metagenome (GOLD analysis project Ga0129314, IMG submission 94431) | Orangutan individual fecal microbial communities from fecal samples from Wisconsin, USA - O1111 metagenome | ecosystem: Host-associated > Mammals > Digestive system > Large intestine > Fecal... | reverse complement strand
TATTTTGACGGATGGGTGATGCTGAGGAGCGGAATCGGAAATGACGCGGCGAAGCAGCAGGCGGCGGAGGCCTTCATCAACTTCATTTCCCGCCCGGACAATGCCATCCGGAATATGTACTACATTGGCTATACCTCTTTCATTTCCGGCGGCGGTGACCCGAGAATTTTCGAGTACCTGGACTGGAACTACGGAGCGGCAGAGGATGAGACGGACACCGTGGAGTATGATGTGAACTACTTCTTTGCCGGAGACGGGGATCCGCAGGATTATATTCTGACGGTGCCCGCAGAGCAGGTGGACCGCCAGCTCGGTGCGCAGTATCCGAGTACAGAGACGATTCACAGATCGAGTATCATGCGGTATTTTACCCCGGAGCAGAGCGCGCAGACGAACCGGATGTGGATCAACGTTCGCTGCTACAACATCAATCAGGTTCCCGTCTGGGGCTGGGTTCTTGTGATCGGCGGAATTGCGGGCATTGTGTGGATGGGAATCCGTAAATTCCAGCTCGCAAGAAAGACAAGGAAAAACGATCCTTTTGGAAAGAAAAATGAGTAAGGAACAGCAGAAAGCAGCAAATTACGATAGACAACGGGAAACAGCGAATTACGGCGACCTGATGACAGAGGGACCGGTGAGACAGCGGATCATTCGTTTTGCGATTCCGGTGTTCGTCGGTAATCTTTTTCAGCAGCTTTACAATACGGTAGACTCCCTGATTGTGGGAAATTTCGAAGGAAGCGGTGCGCTTGCGGCCGTCAGCAGTGTTGGAAACCTGGTTTTTCTTCTGATCGGATTCTTCAACGGCATTGCGATCGGCGCGGGTGTGGTGATTGCGCACTATATCGGTGCGAGGAAGCAGAAGGAGACAGAGCTTGCCGTACATACGGCTGTGGCAGTCGGGCTGGTGTGCAGCGTTGCTATGACGATTCTGGGTGTCCTTCTGACTCCGCTGTTCCTTCAGTGGATGGGAACGCCGGATTCGGTGATGGCGGATTCGGTCACGTATCTCCGGATTTATTTCGCAGGTGTCGCCGGCCTGATCATGTACAACACCTTTGTAGGAATTCTTCAGGCGGCGGGAGACAGCAGGCATCCTCTGTATTACCTGATCTTTTCGTCAGGCCTGAACATTGTTCTGGACCTTGTCCTGATTGCGGGCCTTCGGATGGGAGTCGCGGGAGCAGCGCTTGCAACGGTGATCTCGCAGCTTCTGTCGGCTTTCCTGTCGATGGGGCGCCTGATGCGGACCAATGAGGTGTATCGACTGCGTCTTCGAAGCATTTGTCTGAACCGGATGATGGTCTGGAAAATTGTCCGGATCGGAATTCCCTCCGGCCTGCAGAATTCGATCATCGGACTCTCCAATGTGGTCATTCAGTCCTACATCAATTCGTATGGCGAGATGGCAATGGCAGGGATCGGAGCCTACTGCAAAATCGAAGGCTTTGCCTTTCTCCCTGTGACCAGCTTTGCAATGGCGCTTACGACCTTCGTGAGTCAGAATCTCGGAGCAAATGAAAAGGAACGTGTGGATAAAGGCGTACACTTTGGCGTCCTCTGCGGCCTGATCCTGGCGGAGCTGGTCGGTCTGACCCTGTTCCTGTTCTCCCCGCAGCTCGTGGCGGCTTTTGACAGAACACCGGAGGTCATCCAATACGGCGTAGCCAGAGCAAGAATCGTGACACCGTTCTTCTTCCTCTGTGCATACACGCACATCATGGCGGCAATCCTTCGGGGAGCCGGACATGCGGACGTGCCGATGGTGATCTTCCTGGTGTGCTGGTGTGCAATCCGGATTGTGATCATTGCCGGAGTGGGAATGGTAATTCGAACCATCAACATTACTTACTGGGTCTATCCCATCACATGGGTCATGAGCTCGGCAGCACTGTTTGTTTACTGGAATAAAGAAAAAGGAAAGCTGAAACCGGAATAAAACCGGTTTCAGCTTTCTTTTTTTACTCTTTTTTTGCTCCTGTTTGCGGCAGGATTGCCTGCCGGGAGCTTTGGAGAAGTGTCTGCGGCTTATGTTGAGCGCGGCGCTGCATCCTGGATTTTTGCAGGGATGAATTTCTGGCCGCAGAATCATCCTGGATTTGTGCTTTTGTTTCGCGGGGATGAATTTCTGGCCGCAGAATCATCCTGGATTTGTGCTTTTGTTTTGTAGGGATGAATTTGCAGCCGCAGAATCATCCTGGATTTGCATTTTTGTTTCGTGGGGATGAATTTCTGGCCGCAGAATCATCCTGGATTTGCATTTTTATTTCGTGGGGATGAATTTGCAGCCGCAGAATTATCCTGGATTTGCATTTTTGTTTTGTGGGGATGAATTTTCCAGCTCGAAAGCATCCCCAGCCAGCAATTTCTGAGAAATAAGATGCATTCGCATCTCAAAAAGCATCCTTGGCGAGATGTTCCGGCGAACAGGGATGCATCTGCCGCCATTACCCAAGTTCCACTGGGAAAGCCACCAGGAATTTTGAACTCCAGTGCGAGGAACAGGGAAAGGCACCAGAAACTTTGAACTCCGGTGCGAGGAACCAGGGAAAGCCACCAGGAATTTTGAACTCCGGTGCGAGGAACCAGGAAAACCCACCAGGGGCTTCTGTCTTCGGAATCAGTTCTTGTCGTGCACGCGGAAGTAGAAGCGGTGACGCTGGATGTAACCGATGATGACGATCAGAAGGCTGATCGCAACACACAGGTAGAAGGAGCAGCTGCGGGACAAAAGCTCCAGCTGCAGAGCGGCTTCCTTATCCAGAAAGGCATTCAGTCCGTTGAACAGAAGGTAATCCGCAATTCCCATTCCTCCTGGAATCGGCATGCACATGGAGCCGATGGCGGAGTAGATCTGAGAGGCGAAAACCTGGCTGACATTGCGGAAGGTTCCGCCCTGAGCAAGATAGACGAGGGAAGGAACAATCGTCTGCGAGAGACGCTGCAAAAGAGCGAAGGCAAAGGCGATCAGGAAGACCTGTCCTTTTCCGCGGATGACGCTGAGGCAGCTGCTGTAGTCGGACAGAACGCCGTGCAGCTTGTTCTTCCAGTATTTGTTCTGCTTTACCCAACCCTTCTTCGTCAGCCAGTCAATGATGCGGCCGCCGATCCTCTCGATTTGCTTCGCCTTCTTCAGGAGGCAGACAAAGAGAATGGCAAGTCCTGTCACAGTAAGATATCCGAGAATGACAAGAAACTTCGCAAGGAGGGTCAGACTTCCGAAGGAAGCCGGGTTCAGGATCACGGTCAGAAATCCAATGACCAGTGTCGCAAAGGTGTGAGCGATCAGGTAAAGTGCAAGGATGGCCGTGATGAAGCCCATCGGAATGCCATCGCGCAGCATAAACCAGGCGCAGACAGGCTGTCCGCCGGTTGCGGAGGGTGTGATGGCTGCGCAGTAAATATCTGCGGAGGCATACAGAATACCCTGATCGATTCTGCGCGCGTAGTCGCAGTGCTTCAGGAGGTACCAGATTGTCAGTCCTTCAAAAGCGATGTAGCCGAACATGCACAAAATGGCAAGCAGAAGCCAGCCGGGATTGCAGGCAAGAAGCGCTGTGCCCAGATCCTGAAAGCTCATCTCTTTGCTCTGTCCGAGAACTGCCCAGATGGACATGAGGGCAAGGAGAAGGGAGATGAAAGCCCATATGATTTGTTTTTTATGATTTTTTTTCATAGGAAGTAGTGTAGCAGGTTCCGGAGAATCTGACAAACGGAAGCTTCTTCTCCTGTTTGCACCTCTCCCCGCGGCCGCAATTGTACAGGTCGGATGGAATCCATGCGGGAGAGTTTGCTATAATATGGAAAGCTCGCTGAAAAGCAGGTGAAATTTTGCGCGAGGGCATCAACCTTGTGGCGAATATGGAAAGCTCGCAGTCAGGCGGGCGGAATGGAAGAATAAGAATATGAAGATTTCGGAAATGACAAAGGATTTGAAGAAGTTTCTGGACGAGAGTCCGGTGGGGCTCTATGCGGCGGCCAATATCCGCGGGATGCTGCTGGAGAACGGGTATACAGAGTGCCAGGAGGGATCGGAGTGGAAGCTTGTTCCGGGCGGAAGGTATTTTGTCATGCGGAACGGCTCCGCTGTGATTGCTTTTCAGATTCCAAAAGAAGAATCCTGGGCAGGGTTTCAGATTGCAGCCAGTCATCTGGATTCTCCGACCTTCCGGATTAAGAGCAATGCGGAGATCGTGGTGGAGAACCGCTACGTCACACTGAATGTGGAGAAATACGGTGGAATGCTTCTTGCGCCGTGGCTGGACCGTCCGCTTTCTGCGGCAGGGCGGGTACTTGTCCGCACGGAGAGCGGAATCGAAACAAGACTTGTGAACATTGACCGGGACCTTATGATCATTCCGAATGTCGCGATTCACATGAACCGGGAGATGAACAACGGCTACAAATGGGATATGAAGCAGGATCTGCGGCCGCTGCTTGCCGGGGTGCAGGCTCCGGAAGCGGCGGTGCCGGCTGCGGACAGGAGCACGGAAGACATCGGCACCATTTTCCGCCGCCTTGTGGCAGACGAGGCCGGTGTTTCTCCGGAGGATGTGCTGGATACGGATCTTTATCTGTATAATCGTGAGAAGGCTTCCGTGATTGGTTTAAACGGGGAGTTTATTTCCAGCGGACGGCTGGACGATCTGCAGTGTGCCTTCGGAACGCTGAAGGGCTTCCTTGCGGCAAGGCCGGAAAAGAGCATTGCGGTGTACTGCGCGTTTGACAACGAAGAGGTCGGCAGCATGACAAAGCAGGGTGCGGATTCGTCCTTCCTTCGCTGCACGCTGGAGCGGATCAGCACGGCGCTTGGAAGGAGCCGCGGGGAGTTCATGGCAAGCCTTTCCTCCAGCTTTATGATTTCGGCGGACAATGCGCATGCGGTTCATCCCAATCACCCGGAGCTCGAGGATCCGTCACACCGCCCGGTTCCGAATGGCGGAATCGTGATCAAATACAGTGCCAATCAGAAATATACGACGGATGCGGTTTCCGGTGCGGTGATGAAGGAAATCTGCCGAAAGGCCGGGGTACCGGTGCAGATTTTCTACAATCGCTCGGATCTTCTGGGAGGCTCCACTCTGGGCAATATTTCCACGACGCAGCTGTCGCTCAATACCGTGGACATCGGGCTTGCACAGCTTGCGATGCACTCTGCCTACGAGACGGCAGGCGTGAAGGACACGGAGTATCTTGCCAGAGCAAGTGAGGTCTTTTTCTCCGGCGCGGTGACAGGAACCGGAGACGGAAGCTACCGGCTGGATTTTCAGAGCTGCTGAACCGGAGACGGAAGGTACCGTCTGGATTTTTGCGGCATAGGATCCGAGCGGATGGAGCATGACGGTAAGTGTTTATTTTGAGGAACGGGAAATGGACCAAATTAAGAATCTTGTTTTTGATCTGGGAGATGTACTGATTCAGTTTCGCTGGAGAGATTTCCTGCGGAATCTGGGGGTAAAGGAAGAGGATGTAGAGCGGGTTGGTGCGGAGATGTTTGATGATCCGAAGCACCTCTGGCATGAATTTGATCTTGGAAATCTGAGCGCGCAGCAGGCTGCAAAGGAGCTTGGGGAGGAATATCCGGAGGATGCGGAAGTAATTTCCTGGTTTATTCTGCACGGTGAGTACATGCCTTTGCCGCGGCTGAGGGTCTGGGAGATGGTGCATCTTCTGAAGCTGCAGGGCTACCGGATCTATGTTCTTTCCAATTATCCGGAGGAGCTGTTTCACAAGCACACGCAGTATGCAGATTTCATGCAGGACCTGGACGGAAGAGTGATTTCCTATGAGGTTCATATGGGAAAACCGGAGCTGCCGATTTATCGGGAGCTTCTGGGGCGTTATCAGCTGATCCCGCAGGAGTGCCTGTTCTTCGATGACAGGAAGGAAAATATTCTCGGTGCGAGGGCCTGCGGTATGTACGGGAGACAGGTCTTTTCGCAGGAGGGACTGCTGGAGGATCTGGAAAAGATCCATCAGGGCCGGGTGGAAGAAGTGCTCCATACAGACTGAGCTCAGGATTGGAATAAGAATCGGAACAGGAAAAGAAGGAAGAAAAAGTGGATCGTAAGGAAATTCAGGAAATCAGAAAAACAATGACCAAGGACCGCTGCGTCATCGACCGGATGACAGGATGCTTTGTCGGAGAGGACGGGACCATCATCACGCAGCTGAAGCAGACCTTCCGGGCGTTGCAGGAGGAGGAGCTTGAGAAGTACTGTGAGCTTTTCCGGAAGACCCTGACCGGCAAAATCGGAAAGAACCTCTTCACGATGGAGTTTCCGCTGCAGGAGGAGCAGACGGGCGGCAAGCAGGCCATGATGTTCCGGATGCTGCAGTCGGATTACTCGGATGAGGAGCTGAACAACGAGTTTTTCACGCACATTCTGGAGCATCTGGATCTGGCGGGACGGCATCTGATCGTCCTTGCGCACGGCGTCTATGATGTACCGGGAAGAAGTTCGGACGGAATCGACATGGAGGATGCCAGCGAGAATGTGTATTCCTTCATGGTGTGCTGCATCTGCCCGGTGGTGGAGGTGAAGGAAGGCCTCTGCTATGACGAGGAAACCTTGAGCTTTCTGAATAAAAAGAGCGATCTTGGGGTGCAGATGCCGGAGCTTGGCTTCCTGTATCCGGCGTTTCATGATCGCGGAGCGGACATTCATCAGATCCTTTATTATGCGAAAAAGGAGGATGAACGGCATCCGGAGCTGATGGACGGACTGATCGGCGGCGACATGCCGGTGACGGAGTCCGTGCAGAAGGAGCTGTTCACCTGCCTGGTGGAGCAGACGCTTGGGCGTGACTGCGATTTTGAAAATGTAAAGAACCTGACGGATGCTCTGGATGAGATGGTAAAGCAGAGCGAGGACAGTGAGGAGCCTCTGGAGCTTGGCAAAACAGAGGTCCGCCGGATTCTCAATGATTCCGGTGTAAAGCCGCAGGCGATGGAGCAGTTCGAGGAGACCTTTGATCAGGAGGTCGGAGAGGGCAAGACCTTCCGCGCGGAGAACATTGCCGGCCGGACGGTCATGGAAATCAAATCGCCCAGTGTGAAAATTTCCGTAAAATCGGAGATGTCCTCCATGATTACGACGAAGGTCATCGACGGGCGGGAGTATATTCTGATTCCGGTTCAGGATGATATTGAGCTGAACGGAATCCGGCTGCTGACGACAAGGATGGACAAGGAAGAGGAAGCATAGATCATTCGCAGGCAGACGCAATTTGGACCAGGGAGGGAGCTATATGGCAGCAGTCAGCATTATCGTACCTGCATATAACGCGCAGAAGACGATCGGACGATGCATTGAGAGCATTCTGAATCAGACCTATACCGATTTCGAGCTTCTGGTCATGGATGACGGAAGCAAGGATGAAACACCGGAGATCATTGACCGGTATGCGGCAAAGGACGCAAGGGTCATTGCCGTCCACAAGCCGAATTCCGGTGTGTCGGATACGAGAAATCAGGCACTGGACCGCGCATCGGGCAGATACATTCAGTTTCTGGATGCGGATGACTGGATTTCTCCGGACGCCACGCGGCTTTTTGTCCGTGCCATGGAGGACAATCCGACCTGCGATATGGTCATTGCCGATTTCTACCGTGTGGTCGGCGAGAAGATGTCCCAGAAGGGAGACATCGAGGAGGAAAAGCTCCTGACCCGCGAGGAATATGCGGATGAAATGATGCGGAACCCGGCCGATTTCTATTACGGCGTTCTGTGGAACAAGTTTTTCCGCCGCAGCATCATCGAAGAGTATAAGCTTCGCATGGATGTACAGCTGGACTGGGCGGAGGATTTTATTTTCAACATGGAGTATGTGCTCCATACGGACCACATTTATTCGCTGAAGGCACCGGTTTACTACTATGTGAAAACAGAAGGCTCTCTGGTTGCACAGGGCGGTGCCAGCATCAGCCGCACGGTCCGGATGAAGCTGAATGTGATTGAGTATTACAGCAGCTTTTATAAGGATATTTATAAGGAAGGCGGGTATCTTCTGCGAAGTCCCGTGATCTACTCCTTCCTGTTGAATTTTGCAAAGGATGGCGGCGTCAATCCTGTGGCTCCGGACCGGAAGCTCGGGCAGGAGCGCATCAATGCAAGGTTTGATGAGAAGATGGAGACCAATCCGTTTGCGCTGAATTTCTATGAGGACCGGCTTCTGGAGAATGCGATGGAGCGCCTGATGAAGGGTTATGATCTGGAGGAAAAGGATGCGCAGATCCTCCTGTATCTGAAGCTTGCGGGAGGAACGGCAACGCTTGCGGAGATCCGGAATTTTACCGGAATTTCGGCAAGAGGACTGAACGGAAGTCTGCAGAAAATGGGAAGACGAAAGCTCGTGGAAAAGGTGAAGGTCCGTCTTCCGAAGACAGCTTTGGAGCGGTCGGTGGTCATGGTGACCTTCGGCGAGCAGTCGGATCCGGTGCAGGATGCGCTTGGGAGAGCCTTCCGGGATCTGGACGAAATCCGTTTCCGTGGTTTTACGAAGGAAGAGGAGGAGCTCTACCGGAATCTGAGCGAAAAAGAAGCACAGAATATGCGGAGTTCTTTATAGAAAACAGCTATATTGTCTGATAAAATGTAGTTGTTCCGTACAAGACGAGTCCGGCTGGAAATGCGGGCCGGAGGCACGCGATGCGGAACAGGCACAGGGGAGACTTGGCAGTGCAGCATTTGGAGGGCAATCATATGGCAGAGGAAGAAATCAGGAAAGAGGGGACGCAGGAAATTCAGACAACCGGTGAAGGCACTTCGACAGGAGCGGAGCACAGTAAAACCGTAACCATGACGCCGGAGGAGATCGCCCGCCTCGTTCAGACCGAGGTGGACCGTGCCCTTGCAAAAGAGAAGGAGAAGGGAACCTTTTCCGGAGGGGAAGCGCAGCTGGAGGATATGACGGAGGCGATCGGACGCATTTCCCGCGCAGTGGAAAAGAGCTCCCGCAGCAACAAGGTGGCTGCAGTCGGTAGTATTCTTCTCCTTGCGGTGTTCGGCGTAGCATTTGCACTGATTACGCCGGGAATGTTCACGCTTCTCGGAAATCTGAACAGCACGGTGAGCGGCCTGGAAACCACCGTCAATGAAGTGAACAACGTGGTGGCTTCGGCGAACGATACGGCGCAGAAGCTGAACGGAATTGTGGGAGATGTCGGTGTACAGATCGGGGAATCCTTCGATCAGGTGAACGATGTGATCGGGAATGTCAACGATCAGGTCAGCGGAGTCGGAGAAGCCATCGATGGCCTGAATTCGGCTGTGACTGATATTGACGATGTGGTGAAGCAGAATACTGACAGCATCAATGAAATCGTGGAAGAGCTTTCTGAGCTGGATTATGACGGGATCAACACTTCCATTGCCAACATTAAGAAGTCTACCGACGGCCTGCAGGATGTGGTGGACAATGTCAACGACTCTGTTCTTGAAATCAACAAGGCGACAAAGGATGCGGACGTTGCGATCAATCAGATCAACGATCTGGATTTTGAAGAATTGAACAAGACGGTTGCGAAGCTTTCCGAGGCAGCAGGACAGATGAATACCGTGGCGGGCCAGCTGAATACAACGGCAGCAACCCTGAATAAGACCGTCAGCAAGACCTCCGGAGAAGTGGATGATACGATGGAAGCCATCGGAAACATTGATTTTGAAGGCTTCAACCGCTCGATCGAGTCTCTGAGCCAGGCGGCGGAGGATCTGCAGGAAACGGCATCCGGCATCAAGACGGTGACCTCTACCTTCATGGGCGGAAAGAGTACCGGAAAGACAGAAAAGAAGAGCAGCAAGTAAGCACTCAGCATACAGAAAAACATACAGAAAAAGTCCCGGGAGCGGTAAAGCCTCCCGGGACTTTTTCAATGGAGGATGTCAGAGCCGGTCCTCCTCTGCGTGCTTATGGAAATGCCTGCCTGCAAGCCCTCCGGAAAACTCAGGCCCGAATCTCCTTGCGCATGAAGGCGATGTAGCCTGCCGCGAAGGCAGCTGCGGTCAGCGCAATCATGACAACGATGTGCGGCCAGATCTGCAGGAGACTCTGTCCGAGCGTCAGGTAGCTTGCGATGGCGCCCTGCTGGTTCTGCAGGATGGAGACGATGTTCGTGGAGTGCACATTCGGGTTCATGATGATGGAGGTGATCTCACTGAACAGGTAGTAGGGCGAGATCCGGCAGAGCGCGGTCTGCAGCGAATAATTCTTCAGAACATTCACCTGTCCTGCATATCCGGAGGTCGGATAGATCATTCCCGCAATTCCGGAAGCAACGAGGCTCTGGAACATCGTAAGGAACAGCCAGATTGCAATGCAGGCAAGCGCTGCGGTCGCGGCATGGCGGCAGACTACGGAGAAGAACTCTGCAACGGCCATCCACATGCTGATGTAGAGCACGGCCATCAGAAGGAAAATGACAAATCTTGCCACCTGCTCGCCGGTGGGAATGAGGCCGGTTGTGATCAGCCCGATGCCTGCCATCAGTCCTCCGATGGAGAAGATGGTGATCAGGACCGCCGCTGCCCCTGCAAGGAACTTGGCGTTGATGATGGTATCACGGTAAATCGGCTGCGCCGCCAGGCGGTTTAAGGTTCCCTGGGCAAGCTCTTCATTGATGGCATCGAAGCCGAGCATGATTCCGATGATCGGTCCGAGAAAGCCGATAAAGGTCGCAAACGAGTAGATAGAGGAACCGCTTGTGGTAAACAGGAGAAGGAACAGATACTCGGAAACTGCCGTCTGCCCGTCTGAGGTTTGCTGCGCTGCCTGTCCGAGCGTCTGAATCGAGCCATAGAGACTGATGAAACTCACGACGGCAAGCATGGCGAACAGAATCTGGAAACGGACGGAATGCAGGTGATCCGAAAGCTCCTTGCGGAACAGGATGTACATGCCGTGGCGGTTTCGCCTTGCCGCGTCACTGTTCTCCTTCTTTAAAAACTGATGTAAGCCGTTCTTTAAGCTGTCCAAGCCTTCCGGCTCCCTGGCTGTCTGTGTCTGCAGTTCTGTCATCGTCCTCTCCTCCTTCCTTTGCCTCGGCGGCTTCAAAGTATTTGCGGTAAATCTCGGTCAGGTCGCCGCCCTCCTGATGCATCTCGCGGACGGTATAATCCGCATCCACAAGTGCGCGGAGGAGATCCTTCTGAATATCCCTGGATGCCTCGATATGCACCGTTCCGTCCATTCGCCGTCCGATGATGTCAACGCCCGGAATGGAGCGGAGCATGTTCTGAAAATCGGTATCCCAGACCTTCTGACCGTTTTTCTCCGCTACAATATCAAACATATACAGACCCTTGTTCATCAGCTGACGTCCGAGCTCTTCAATGCGGCCGCAGGCGATCAGTTTTCCCTTGACGAAAATTCCGACGCGGTCGGAAATTTTCTGGATCTGATACAGATCGTGGGAGGAGATCATGATGGTGATCCCGTCCTTCTCGGCGAGGTCACGGATGAGAGCTGTGATTTCACGGACGCCGGACGGATCAATGCCGGCGGTCGGCTCATCCATAATGATGATACCTGGATCCTTCATGAGGACATCGGCAATTCCAAGGCGCTGGCGCATGCCTCTGGAGTAGGTGCCTGCCTTCCGGTCCGCGGCGTAGGTCATCCCGACGCGCTCCAGCATGGAAGCTGCACGGTCAAGCGCCTGCTCCTTTGAGAGGCCGTTCATCATTCCGGAGAAAATAAGATTCTCCCGTCCGCTCATGGACGGATAGAAGCCGACATTGTCGGGGAGGTATCCGACCTCGTTCTTCACGGCAAGCGACTGTCTTGTGCAGTCCATGCCGTCGATTTCGGCGTGCCCTGCGGTGGGATCGGTCAGGCCAAGGAGCATCAGCGTGGTCGTTGTTTTGCCTGCCCCGTTGGGACCGAGAAGGCCGAAGACCTCACCCCGGTGAATCTCGAGGTCCAGATGATCCACCGCTTTGACATCGCCATAATATTTACTGAGATTGGTGATCTTGATGATGGAATCCTGTTCTTTGGTGGGTGTCATGAATCAGTGCCTCCCGAATTTCCGGAATACCTCATACAGGCAGGCGAAAATCGCGACGATGATGACGATGCCGACAACGCCCCATACGGTCTGTGTCTCAACGGTGACGCGGAAATTCGCGGTATTCGAAGTCTCCTTGGCGGTTGCAGTCATATTCACGACATAGTCGCCGCTGATTGCGGACTGGGAAGGAGTGACGTAGGCGGTGACCTCCTTGGTGGCACCTGCGTCCAGAGAATCGATGGAGCTTTCGGAGAATTCAACGGTCCAGTCGGTCGGAGCACTTGCGGTCAGATTGATGTCGGTCAGTGCAACATTTCCGTTGTTGGTGACATCCAGGACAACTGCCGTCTTTTTATTTGCTTTGGCATTGAAGGAAAGGGTCTCGTTCTGCGTCGTCATGGAGACGCTGTACTTGCCGGTGATCGTGACCTTCAGATCCATTTTCAGTGTTTCATTGGCGGATTTTGCGGTAATCGGAATGGTATATTCGCCTGCATCGACATTGTCCGAAGGGGTAACGGTGACGGTGAAGGCGGAGCTGGATGCGCCGTCTACATCGATTGCGGAGACACTGGTGGAGCCGTCGGATGCCGTATAGGAGACATTCCAGCCATCCGGTGCGTCAGCGGAGAGGGCATAGGACTGGTCCTCGGTGGAATTGTTATTCAGTGTGGAGGAGAACTTGAACGTGGTTCCGCTCGCACCCTCCTGCTCCTCGTAATCGGTGGTCAGGGTGCTGGCACCAAGATCAAGCTCGGAGACATTGAGATTCAGCGTCAGAACTGCGCTGCGGGAGCCTTTTGCATTCAAGACGATCTTATAATCTCCGTCCTTGGCGGTTTCCGGAACGTTCACGGTATAGGTCACAAGTCCGCTGGTCTCGCCGTTTTTAATGTAGACGCTGGAAACGGTGTGGCTGTTTCCCTGAAAATATCCCTCAAACCCATCCGGCAGAGAGGATGCGGAAAGCTCTGCCATCTCGCCGGCGCCGGAGTTGGTGAAATCCAGGGAGAAGCTGATGGAGTCGCCCGCTTTTACGGAGATTCCGGGATAGCTGGTGCTCATGGTCAGACCGGATGCAATGATGGTCTGGACGGCTGCGGCGTCATTTTCTGCTGCCATGCTGGGGAAGGAAGCAAGCGGTGCTGCCATAAGAAGCGCCGATGTGACGACCGCAACCCCGGCCCTTGTCAGCGGTTTGAGTGATTTACTTTTCATGATACAATACCTCCCAATCGTTTGATGCTGGTTTTTACTGGTTAAAACACAGGGCTCCTCGCACTCGCCGGAGAAGTTTCGGGTTTTAACCTTACAAGAAGTATCCTAGAAAGTGTTTGTGTTCAAACTGTCATGAGAATGTGTTTTTTCTGTGTCGATTCGGAAATGCTGACACCGAGATGACGAATTTTACGTGATTTCCTGTCGAACGCAGGAAGCGGGATGTTATAATAACAAGATGCCCGAAGGAGTTTTTGCAGAAAAGGGTTCCTGACAAGGCATCGGACAGATGATAAGAGATGATTTGAGGTTACTATGGATCAGAGAGTATTTGACGAAGAGCAGAAGCACTTGACCGAAACCTATGACAAGCTCGTTGCCATGAACGCGGAGCTTGAGGAGAGCATTGAGACACTGAATCAGCAGGCGGCAGAGGAGAAGGCGGATATTCTGACGAATATCCGGATCGACACTGCGGATGATGAGGTGCAGATGGAGTCCTACGGTGAAATGGAGACGTGGAACCGGTACATCGACACCTATAACATCAAATCCGGCACGATGTCTGCGAAGCTTACGAAGCTGAAGATGCTGCTGGAGTCGCCTTATTTTGCCAGAGTGACGCTTCAGTTTGCGCCGGACGAGGAGCCGGAGAATTACTATATCGGCCGAAGCTCGATTTCGGAGAACGGCTATGATCAGCTGATTGTCGACTGGAGATCGCCCATCGCGGAGACCTATTACAACCAGGAGAACGGGAAAACCTTCTACGAGGTGGACGGAAGACGAATCGACGTGGATCTTCTGCTGCGCCGCCAGTTTGAGCTGGATAAGGATCAGCTGAAGGCTTATTTTGACACGCAGCTTGCGATCGAGGATCCGATGCTTCTGGCATCGCTCTCCAGACAGCACAGCGATAAGATGCAGGCGATTACGGTTACCATTCAGAAGGAGCAGAATGCCATCATCCGTTATCCGGATGTGCCGGTGCTTCTTGTCAACGGAATCGCGGGAAGCGGCAAGACGTCGGTCCTTCTGCAAAGGATTGCCTTCATGTTCTTCCATCAGAGAACCACGCTGAAGCCGGAGGATGTGTATCTGATTACCTTGAATCCGGTCTTCACCCAGTACATTGACAATGTGCTCCCGGATCTTGGCGAGCGCAATCCGAACACGCTGACATGGACGGAATTCCTGCAGCTGGTGCATGATCCGATTCCGGATCCCGGCGTGGAGACGACGGCGGAGTCCCTGCGGAGAATCGACGAGGCACTGCAGAGCTTTTCGTTTGAGGAGGAGGATCTTGTTCCGATCGATCAGAAGGGCAAGCCGGTCCTCGGAACGGAGAAGATTCTGGAGGCTCTCCGAGCTCATGAGGGAAAGATTCCCGCAGGTGTCCGTCTGATTCAGGTAACCGTGGACGAGCTTCTGGAGGAGGCAAGACGTGCGCTTCGTTCGAAGAAAAATTCGGACAAGGATGACGAGGACGGGGAAGAGCTTTTGGACGGCGCGGAGGATGCAGCGGACGAGAGCGTGTCCGGAAGTCCTCTGGATGGCAGGATGGATGTCAAAGAGGAAAACCGCATCCAGAATAACTACGGCGGTGCATTCAAGATGATCCGCGAGTGCGGATGGCTGAACCTGGATCACATCGGACAGAGAATCCTTGGTACGAAGAAGCTGACCTCGATCCAGTGGCTTTACCTGAAGATGGCGCTGACCGGTGAGTGCGACCGCACGGCAAAATATGTCTGCATCGACGAGGTGCAGGATTATACCGAGGCGCAGCTGATGATCTTCGAGCGCTATTTCGTGAATGCGAAGTTCATGCTTCTTGGGGATGAGTTCCAGTCCATCCGGGAAGGAAATATCGCATTTCAGGATATTCATCGTCTTTTTGAGGAAAAGGGAAAGAAAACCGTGGAGCTGCCGCTTCAGACAAGCTACCGCTCATCACCGGAAATCACCGCTTTGTTTGCGGGACTTCTTCCGGAGGAGAAGAAGCTGGAGGCCCAGTCGGTGCAGCGCCCCGGTGTGGAACCGGAAATCTGCGTGACCGCTTCCGAAGAAGAGTGGAAGGAAAAGCTCCTTGCTTCCATCCGGGAAAATGAAGGAAAGCCCGGAGTCACCGCGGTGATCTGCGCGGGACGCAAGGAGCTGGACCGCATCCGGCAGGAGCTTGGAGACAAGGCACCTGCTGCTGTCAGCAAGGACGAGCCGGTTCCTGCAGGCGGATCCATTCTGATCAGTCTGCAGTATGCAAAGGGACTGGAATTTGATCATGTCATTCTGCCGAACGCAGATCCGGAGAACTATCCGGAAGGAATGCTGTCCAGACATCGTCTGTACACGGCGATTTCCCGGGCGACGCAGAACATTACGATTCTTGCGAAGAAGGAGCTGAGCCCGCTCCTTGGATGAGCGTCTGTGAAACGGAGCTCCCGGATCAGGACGTGCGCTGCGATAGATGATGACGGCAGATGCCCGCGAGGCAGCACTGATCGCACTGCGGTCTTCTTGCAACGCAGACGGCTCTGCCGTGATCGACAAAACGATGGCAGAGCTGGTTGCCTTCCTCCGGCGGGATGATTTCCCAAAGAGCCTTTTCCACCTTGGCGGGCTCCTTCACGTCATCGACAAGGCCGATGAGATTGCAGAGGCGGATGCAGTGCGTGTCGGTCACGATGGCCGGCTTTCCGTAAACGTCGCCGAGAATGAGGTTGGCGCTCTTTCTGCCGACGCCGGGGAGCGCAAGAAGCTCCTTCATGTTGTCCGGAACAATGTCATGGTACTTCTCATGGAGAATCTTCATGCATGCACGGATGTCGCGTGCCTTGGAACGGCCAAGTCCGCAGGGGCGGACAATGGCTTCGATTTCCTCCGGAGAAGCGGCAGCAAGCGCTGCGACATCCGGATATTTCTTCAGAAGATCCACCATCACCACATTGACCCGCGCGTCGGTGCACTGCGCGGCAAGACGCACGCTGACAAGAAGCTGCCAGGCATCCTTATAGTTCAGCGAACACTGTGTGTCCGGGTATTCCTTTTTCAGGCGCTGAATCACTTCAAGCGCCAGCTTCTTTTTCTTCTTGAGTTCATTCATAGCTGCAGCTTCTTCCTTCTCTGACGATTTTATCGGATAAACCCATCGCCGAGTGCGGCATCCTCGCCCATTAAAACCTTCATGGCACGGTACTGATCCTTTTTCGCAACCTCCAGATGATAAACCACGCGCTCATCATCGTGATTGACATAGTGCTTGCCGGCCCAGTCGGCCGTCTTCATGTGAGGACCGCCAAGAACAACCGGAGCACCGGTGCTCCAGGAATTGGTGCGGATTCCGGCATCGTTCAGGAGCTTCTCCTTGCGGGCAATCTCCTCCTTGCCGCCGTCGGCAAGAGTGACACGCTTTGTGAATAAGAAAAACATATGGTTTCCTCCCTGTCTGATGTAACGATCATACCCTTCACACGTTGATTTCTCAAGGCCCGCAGCTGCTGCTTATGGTACACTAGGGGGATGGAACAGACAGCAGAAGTGCCGGGTGCGGCAGGGGAAGAAGAATATGGAACTTCGGTTTGGTGAGGAAGACAACAGAAAAGACGGGAAACGGAAGAAGACTCCGATAGATTCGCACAGACAGACGGGAGATCTTCTGAAGGATCTTTACGGGGATTTATACCGGCCGGGAGTGCAGGCGGGTGAAGCGGATCCGGCCGGGAAATCGCAGGGAGGAAGAACGGACACGCAGGGAAAAGCACCGGATCCGGCGGCGGACAGACGGGCACAGAGCACTCTGGAGCAGGAGATGGATGCGCTCTCCCGCGCGCAGGCAGCGCTGATGGAGGCTGCAATGAAATTCAACCGGGAGAATGATATTCCGGTGCCGGGGGCGGTGAGCGGGCAGGCGTCGGAGAAATCGGTCTTTGCGGGAAAAGCTTCTGCAGAAGAAGATTCGAAAACGGAGGTCCGGCAGCAGGCAGAGACACAGCAGGCGCAGGCCGAGGAGAAGAAGCCGGAAACCGATCCGATGGAGGATTTGAATGAGCTGATCGGACTGACCGGAATCAAGCATGACGTCCGGGAGCTGTATGATTTTACGAAGATTCAGAAGCTTCGCAAGGATGCGGGAATGAAGACCGTTCCGGTGTCGATGCATCTTGTTTTTACAGGAAATCCGGGAACCGGCAAGACCACGGTGGCAAGAATCCTTGCGAGACTGTACAAGCAGATCGGTGTACTGTCCACAGGACAGCTTGTGGAGTGTGACCGGTCCGGACTGGTTGCCGGTTATGTCGGGCAGACTGCCGTGAAGACGCAGAAGAAAATTGAAGAGGCGATGGGCGGAGTCCTTTTCATTGATGAAGCCTATTCGCTGGCAAGATCCGCAGACCATGGAACGGATTTTGGTCAGGAGGCCATTGATACGATTCTGAAGGCAATGGAGGATCACCGGGATGAATTTGTCGTCATTGTGGCGGGCTACACAAAGCCGATGGAGACCTTTATTCATTCGAATCCGGGACTTCAGAGCCGCTTCAACAAGTTCATTGAATTCCCGGACTATACGGTGGATGAGCTGCTGGCCATCTTCGATCTGAACTGCAGAAAATATGAGTATGTGCCGGATCCGGAAGCGAGGGAGCAGGTGAAAACGCTTCTGATGCTCCGGAAGGCACAGATGCCGGAGAATTTCGCGAACGCGAGAGAGGTGCGGAACCTCTTTGAGACCATCATCACAAACCAGGCCAGACGAATTGCGGTTCTGGAGCATCCGACGAAGGAAGAAATGCAGAAAATCACCTTGGAGGATCTCCGGGATGAGGGGGATTCTTCCGGAAAGTCCAGGGAATCGGAAAAAGCGGATGAAGTTGAGGCGGCTCATGAACCGGAAAAGACAAATGAAACCGAAACGTGATTATCAGAAATTCTATGAAAAAATAACGGCAGGGCTCCGTAAAAAGGAAAATGCCAGTCAGTTGCTTACCGCCGCGGACCGGCTTCTTGCGGCAGTGATGTATGCCGCATATCCGGTGCTCCTTGCGGTGACTGCGATGCGGGGAACGGAGGCGCGGGTGACGGTACTTTCCTATATTCTTGTTCCCGGAATCAGCTTCCTTCTGCTCAGCATTGTCCGCAGCAGGATAAGCCGGAAACGGCCCTATGAGGAATGGGAAATCGATCCGCTGATCCATCGGGAAGGGATGGGAAATTCGATGCCGAGCCGGCATGTGTTCTCCGCAGTTCTGATCTCAATGTGTATTCTGCGACAGAATGTTTTCCCGGGCGTGATCTTCCTGATCCTCTCTGCCTGCATCGCAGTGGTCCGTGTCCTCGGGGGCGTTCATTATCCGCGGGATGTCATTGCAGGATATCTGATCGGGGCGGCAGCAGGGAGCCTTCTGTGGACTACTCAGTTGCTGCCCTTTTCCTTCTGAGCAGAAAAACCGAGAGAATCAGGATGGCAGGGAAAAAGCTGCCTGCCAGCATACCGGCCCTCAGATTGTCATTCGCACTTTGGGTCACGAGGCCTACAACACCGGGGCCTATGGATCCGCCTAAATCGCCTGCCATTGCCAGCAGTGCAAACATTGCCGTGCCGCCAAGCGGAATTTTACCGGAGGCAATGCTGATGGTGCCCGGCCACATAATTCCAACGGAGAAGCCGCAGACAATGCAGCCCGCAAGACTCAGAAGCGGGAACGGAGCCAGAGCGGAGAGCAGATAGCAGGTCAGACACAGTGCACCGGAGCAAATCATGAATTTCATGAGATCCAGTTTGTCGCCGTATTTCCCATAGAAGGAACGGCTGATTCCCATCATGACCGCAAACAGGCAGGGCCCTGCGATATCGCCGAGATTTTTGGAGATGCCAAGTGCCGATTCTACATAGGCAGATGCCCACTGTGCCATGGAAATTTCGCTTGCGCCGGCGCAGACCATGAGAACCAGCGCCACCCAGAAAAGGGGAATCGTAAACAGCTGCCGGATGCTCAGGCCTTCGCCGTTTTCGGTCAGCATTTCAATCGGGCAGGAAAGAAAATTGAAGGTGTTGTACAGCGGAATCAGTGCCCAGATGCAGGCAAGAATGCGCCAGCTCTCAATACCGAAGACGGCAAAAAACAAAGTGGACAATAAAATGACACCGACAGAGCCCCAGCAGTAGAAGGAGTGCAGAAGACTCATGACCTTATCCTTATTGTCGAAGGGGCAGGCCTCTACGATCGGGCTGACCAGAACCTCAATCAGGCCGCTTCCGATTGCGTAAATCATGACGCTGATCAGAATGCCGGCATACGGATCGGGAAGCAGCTTTGGAAGAAATGCAAGCCCGATGAGTCCGGAGGCGGATAGAATCTCGGAGGCCACGACACTTCTGCGATAGCCGATTCTGTCCACATATTTGGCACAGAACAGATCGACAAGAAGCTGCGTGAAGAAGAATACCGTTGAAATCAAGGCAATTTTTCCAAGGGAAATCTGAAATGTCCGATGAAAGGTCAGAAATAACAACGGTGCAAAATTAGCCGCGATCGCCTGCGTAATAAAGCCAAGATAGCAGGCGGTTAGTGTTTTACGGTACTTACTGTTTCTGTTCATTGGCAGGAAACTCCCTTCTGTCAGAAAAGCTGCTCACAGATCACCTCATGGATCGTGCAGCACAGACGTTGACTGTATCATAAAGTGCAAAGGAAGGCCTTCCAATATAATATATTGGATATTTACTGTATAATATCGTAAAAAGAGGTCCTGAATCTGTGGAAGAAGGAAAGGGATGAAGTACAATACCTTTTATAATAAAATTCTGACGGATGCGGATATGATGGAGACCATCCAGCACAGCAGAAGCGATTATCCGTTTCGCTTTTACTACGATAATCTGGCGCTGTTTGATTTCCATTGTGTGGAATGGCACTGGCACGCTGAATTTGAATTCGTGCTTGTGGAAAAGGGAGAGGCAGAGTTTTGGGCAGGAGAAAGGTATTTTCGAATGAAGGAGGGACAAGGCTTTTTTGTGAACTCCAGAGTTCTGCATCGCTTTTATTCTGCGGAAGGAGCGATTGTTCCGAATTTTGTTCTGCTTCCATCCTTTCTGTCCCCTCAGACCGGGCTGATTTACAGGAAATACGTTGAGCCGCTGGAAATGTCTGCGCTGGAATGTCTGACATTCTCACCGGAAATACCCTGGCAGGCGGAAATCCTGGATGTCATGAAGAAAATTGTGGAAATCCAGAAGACAGATGCGGATCCGGAGCTGATCACTTCGTTCCTGACACAGCAGCTGTGGTATCTCATTTATCTGCATACGGGAAAAACAGTACTGACCGAAAGAAAAGAACCTGCTGCATCTTCGCAGGGCCGGCTTCAGGTGATGATGCAGTACATCCATCAGCATTATGATCAGAAGATTTCACTGGAGGAAATTGCTGAGCAGGTCATGGTGAGCAAGAGTACGGCGCTGAATCTCTTCCGGAGATATCTGCATGATACGCCTGTCCACTATCTGCTGAAATACCGACTCCAGGAGGCGGCGAGTCTGCTTGTTGCAACCGAGAAGAAAATCGGAGTGATTTCTGAGAACGTTGGCTTTGAAAATGTGGATTATTTCTGTAAGATGTTCAAAAAGTACTACAGTATGACACCGACAGAATATAGAGTGAAAAAGAGGAAAAGCTCGGGGGGACAGGAATTTCAGTGAGCGGATAATCGGGGTGACAGGATTCGAACCTGCGACTTCCTGGTCCCAAACCAGGCGCTCTAGCCAAGCTGAGCCACACCCCGGGGTGAATGAATTTTAGTATACTGATTTTTCCGAAAAGATGCAAATGAAGAATATGAGCATTATGAGCGTTATGAGCGTTATGAGAGAAGGAAGGCTTCGGAAGCTGCACGAAAAGCTGATGCAAAGAGATGGCATGATCCTGCCGATTGTGCTTCTCTCGATTGCGGTGATTGCGTCGACGATCCTGTTTGTGGTGATTCCCGGTTATCAGGAGCATCTGCGCAGCGCGAGAATTCAGGCAGATGTACAGAGTGTTGCGACGGCCAGGGATGTTGCATCCATCACCTATCTTCAGGATGGAGGAGGCTCTCTCGTTACTTATTACTATGACGAGAGGTCTCATAAGTGTCTTCCGCGAACAAAGCTCAAGAACATTGAGCCTTATGGAAGATGCTCGGAGGAGGACAATCGGAACAATGTGACCGGTGCAAAGGGAGTGCCGAATTTCGGAGGAGAGAATGGCGCACAGCTTCTTGCAATTACGGTTGCCGATGGTGAAATTATCAACATTCGCTGGACCGGGAAGAAGTACACGGTGCTTGATTATGAGCTTATGACCGTCCGGGAGCGAAATGCACTGGATCCGAAGGATCTGGATGAGATTGAGAAGGATCGGGAGCAAATGCGGGAAAATACGGATTCAGAGGCCGATGCAGCCAATTGAGATTTACCTGCTTTGAGAGGAGAGAATATGTCATTTCGGGAATTGTGTGACCTGCCGCTTCTGGCGGGATATGTAATCGTTCTGGCGGTGGTGCTGGGAGCGGTATTCGGGAGCTTTCTGAACTGCATGGCATGGAGGATGGTTCACCATGAGAGCGTGTGGAAGGGGAGAAGTCACTGCGCCAGCTGCGGACATCCTCTGAAGGCAGCGGATCTTGTTCCTGTCTTCAGCTATCTTTTTCTCAGGGGAAAATGCCGCTACTGCGGAGAGAAAATATCTCCGCGCTATATGGCAGCAGAGCTTGTCAGTGCGGCACTATGGCTTGGCTGCGTTTTCCGTTACGGCGTAAGCTGGGAGCTGCTGCGCGCAATTGCGTTTATCTGCGTTCTTTTCGTGCTGTCGCTGGTAGATCTGGAGACCTACACGATCCCCAACCGGCTTCTTGCTGCTGCACTGGTGATTTATGCCGTGACCTTTCCGCTTGTTGAGTTTGGGCTTCCCGGCAGTCTTTCCTGCACCAATCTCGCTCCGGAAGAAGCAGGCTCTTTCGCGGTTGCTGCACTTGGAGGCCTGACAAGAGACCTTGGCGGAGCGCTCCTTCTCGGCGGCGGCCTTCTGATTCTGTCCCTTGTATTTGACAAAATTACCGGAAAGGAAGGCCTTGGTGGCGGAGACATCAAGCTGTTCTTTGTGACAGGATTGTACCTCGGAGCACTCCGCGGCCTTCTGTGCCTGATCGTTTCCTGCCTGGTCGGACTCGCCTTCGCCGGCTTTCGGAAGAATCGGAAAATCCCGTTCGGCCCTGCGATCTCCATCGGAATTGTTCTGACTCTGTTCTTCGGGGATCCGGTGATCCGGTGGTATCTGGGACTTTTGTAAGGGATGATTCTTCTCTGGTGGATTCATCCCTGCCGATGAAAATCTTCTTCCAAGGATGATTCTTCTCCGGTGGATTCATCTCTGCTGATGAAAAATCTCTCTTAAGGATGATTCTTATCCAGTGGATTCATCCCTGCCGATGAAAATCTTCTTCCAAGGATGATTCTTCCTCGCTAATTTCATCTCTGCCGATGAAAATCTTCTTCTAAGGATGATTCTTCCTCGCGAATTTCATCTCTGCCGATAAAAATCCTCTTTCAAGGATGATTCTTCCTCACTAATTTCATCCCTGCCGATGAAAATCTTCTTCCAAGGATGATTCTTCCTCGCGAATTTCATCTCTGCTGATAAAAATCCTCTCGCAGGGATACATACCCTGCAAATGTCAGAGCCTGGTGGCGGATTGGTGTGTCTCTTTATGCCACGGCTCCTGCGAGAGCCGGAGAAAATCGGGAAAAAATTCGAAAAATATGATATAAGTGGCGAACAGTAACTTAATTTGAACGGTATTTATGATAAAATATTTTGGATTAAATTTTATCAAGTGTTCTTTGAAATTTGAGTTGCGGAACGAATACGCTGGAGATCCTGTCAGATATGGGCAAAAAATACCTGGGAATCGATATAGAAGACCGCTTTTTGAAGCTGGTTGTCATGAAGGACGGCAGGGTGCAGAAAACCTGTCTTGAGGTTATGCCGGACAACATAGTGATGGGCGGGAGAATTGCGGCCTTTCATGCGCTTTCGGATTATCTTCGCGACACGGTGCGCAGGAATAAAATCCGCGTGAAGGATGTCGCTTTTGCGCTTCCGTCAGAGACATATTATATTCGTCGGGTGAAGCTTCCGAAGATGACGGCGGCGCAGCTGCAGATCAATCTTCCGTATGAATTTCATGACTATCTGCAGGATGATACGGATCAGTATGTTTTTGATTATTCGGTGCTTTCCGTGGATGAGAAGAGCATGGAGCTTCTGATTGCGGCCCTCTCGAAGCGCCAGGTGGAACAGTATAAAGAAATGTGCAAGCGGGCAGGGCTTCGTCTCTGCAAGCTTGTGCCGGATGTTCTGGCGATCCAGGAGATTGTGCTTCCTTCGGAAAATCCTGCTGCCTACCGGAAACGCCTGGCAGCACAGGAGAAAAGCCGGAGCGAAGAGGAGAAGAGGGAGAATCGGAGCGAAGCCAGAGAGAAGAAACAACATCTCAGGGATCGGAAGCGAAACGGTCTCTCTGTGGAGGAGCTTTCCGCCAGAGCAGCAGAAGAAGCGAGAGCAAACGGGATGCAGCCTGCCGATGCTGTAAGCGCGACTCCCGGGAATGCAGCTGCCTCCGCAAATGGAACGACTCCCGGGAGTGCAGCAGTCTCCGCAAATGGAATGACTCCCGGGAATGCAGCTGCCTCCGCAAACGGAATGGCTCCTTTAAGCGCAGCGCCCTCCGGATCCATAGCAGCTACGGAAGAGAAGCGGAAGGATTATGCGGTTCTCAGTCTGGAATATAGCAGGGATCGTCTGCATTTCTTTTCCAACGGAGCCTATGAGATTACCAGAAATCTTGGAATCACCGAGAAGCAGATCTGCGAAGTCATTGCCCAGAATGAAGGCGTAGATATTCACATCGCTCAGCTTATGCTTGATCAGAACCAGAATCATGTCCTGGAACAGGAGCAGGTTTCGGATCTTCTGCAGTCGATCGCAACGGAAGTAATGCGAGTCATGAATTTCTACAATTACAACAATCCGCGCAATACCATTGATGCCATTTATTACTATGGCCGTGAGGTGGATTCTGCATTCCTGGAGCGGATTCAATCGATGACGGAGCTTCCGATTCGCCCGCTGACCGATCTTCTGGAGGAGACATCGGAAAATTCCGGACCGAAGAAGAGCCGTTCGGAAAAGCCGGTGGATAACTCAGGGGCAGGGAATGAGCTTCTGATGATGCTGCAGGGGTACGGAGCGGTTCTGGAATAAAATGCCCGAACGAACGGATGGTACCTTGCCGGTGATGCAGTTCAGAGCAGACCGGGATATCCGGAACGGACAGATCCCACATGAAGGACAACAGACATGGGTAAGAAGACACAAACGAAAGCAGGGAAGGCGAGCGCACCCGCGAAGGTTCCCGTAAAGAATTCCATTAATCTATTTATCGAAGAGAAGCATACCGGGAAAAATGTGGCGGAGATCGTAATTTTTGCTGTATTTATGGTGGGAGTTGCGCTGTTCAGTAAATTTTGCGTGCAGGGAAAGCTTGATGAGATGAGCCGCCTGGAGAGCAATTATCACCAGATGGAGCAGCAGGTTGCAGAGGCAGAGGCGTCTGTGGAGAATTACGAGGATCTTCGCGTCGAGTATTCACACTATGGAAACGGATATCTGAGTGCTGATGAGCTTGCCATGCAGGACCGGATGGCAATGCTGGATCTGATCGAGGACGAGCTCCTGAAAAAGGGAGCACTTCTTAACTTCAGCCTTTCCGAAAATGTGGCCACGCTGACCATCAATTCTGCCAAGCTTGCCAGCGTCTCAGAGGTCGTGCAGGATCTGGAGGCAAGTGATATCGTGACCTATGCTTTTGTTTCCACTGCTGCCACCAAGGATCAGAACCTGAATCAGAATGCGGAGAGCGGCAAGCCGGAGAAGGTCATTTCCACACTGACCATCTATTTCAAGTCGCCGGAGGGGGCGGAGCCTTCTGCGGAGACAGCCGATGAGAACATCGAGAATCCGCTTACGCAGGCAATGGAGAATGTGGCACAGGGAGCGGCATCGGATCTGGCACAGACAAACGTGGAGGAAAATGAAGAATGAGAAATCTGAAAAAATCCGAGGAAATCATTCTCCTCATCCTGACCGCGGCGCTGATCGGGCTGTTTTATTTTCAGTTTGTGTACAAGGGCGTGATCGAGGCAAGAAGCCGGTATGACACAAACCTGCTGGAGACGCAGCTTACGATTTATCAGGCAAAACTGGCATCCATGAAGAGCATGGAGCAGGAAATCGAATCCGGGAAAAATGCCGCAACCGGAATGGTTGCGACCTACAACAACCAGAAGCAGGAAATCATTGCGCTTAACAACATCTTCGCAGAGGCGGAGACCTTTGATTTTAATTTTGCGGCACCTCAGGCGGTAGAAGGGGATACCACGGTCCGGCGGGAGGTATCCGCAACCTTTTCGGCAGCAAGTTATGAGAAAGCAAGACAGATGCTGAACGATCTGTATCATTGCGAGTACCGATGCCTGATCGGCGACATTTCGATGAATCCCTCCGGAAACAGCCGGGACGAGGACAGCAACCTTGCGAACGGACCGGTACAGGTGAGCTTCACCGTTACTTTCTTCGAAACGTTATATGGCGCAGAATCGCAGGATGGAATCAATTTCCTGGATGCTGACAACGGATAAGAAAACCGATCACGGCGGAAACGAACCAGGAAGACGCCGACAACGGAAACGGATAAGAAAACAGAAGGCGCGGAAGCAGTGAACAGGAAGAGCAAAGAGAAGATCAGGAATAAGATCAGGTCAGAAAGCGGAGCATCCCTTGCGGCGGCTCTGCTCTTCTTCATTGTGTGCGCTGTGGTTGGCTCGATCATCATTGCAGCCGCTATGAGCTCGGCGGGACGGATGAGCGGCATTACCTCTGCCGACAACCAGCGTTACGCGCTGGAATCGGCGAGGAGTCTGATCGAAGAGACGATGCTGTCAGATCCGGAGGATTCCGAAACCGATCCGATGAAGCGGAGCTTCTACGAGAATGTCAGTGATGTCGACTCGGACAGCAGTCCGACAAAAATCCCGAATCTGGAGACCGCGCAGATTACTTCCCTGAACCAGATGAAGCTTCAGATGGCGGAAAGCCTGTACACACAGTACTGGCGCGAAGTAAAAGCCACCTGGAATGAGAACGGTACGCAATCCTCTGTTTCCGGTGATAATTCCGGCGACAAGGGCGTGGGAGAAAAGGTTGGCGGCTGGACACCGTCAGGAACGGTGACGGCACAACAGAAAACGGTAACCTTTGACAAGCTGACGACAACAGCATTGGGAGAAGTGGCAGGCTTTGTCCCGGTCACCGCGACCTTTACCATGAGGCCGGATTTCTCCATTCTGGTAGAGCTGCAGGCCGCGGCCTCTGCACAGAACGGAGAAGGAACTTCTTCTGCAGGTACAGCAAATGCTTATGTAATGACAGATAGCTTTCTGCTCTATCCGCAGATCACGGTGGATTATGAATCCGTGCTTCCGGAAAATACTGCAGCCGGAACGCCTGGCAGCATTGGGACTGGTACTGCCGGGAATCAGAGGCGGATTACCTGCAAAATAGAGTGGCTGACGGAAGGATAGAAATCAATGTTGGAGAAATTGCGGAGTGAGCGGGGCGAGTCCATTGGTGAAGCTCTTGCGGCGATGCTGATTGTCGCGCTTGCGGCACTGATGCTGGCTGGCATGACGACAGCGGCAACCCGGATTGTTGAGAAATCAGAAAAGGCCTATAACGTCTACCTGGATCAGAGAAATTATCTGGAATCCGGAGGGTCATCTTCCATTCCGAAAAATGATCCGGATGGAGAGAGCAGTATTGCGACGCCGGTGCCGGTTGATGGAACCTTACATATGAGCGGGACCGGTATCATAGCATCCGAACCGGTGACTGCGACCATCCTGAAATCCGGTGACAGGAATGTGAGGATCACCTATCGGTATAAGGCAGGATAACAATCCAGGAGCAGGGCAACCATTCGGGAGCAGAATAACAACTCAGGCGCAGCAGGATAAGGCAATGCAGAGACAACGAATACACCGCAGACTGCGGGACAAAATTCATAGCGAAGAGGGCTTCACCCTGTCGGAAACCTTGATGACGGTTGTTCTGATCGGACTCATCACGATGGCAATGGCGGGCGGCATTGTTGCGGCGAAGAATGTCTACCAGAGAATCAGCCTGCGCGCAGACGCACAGACGCTTCTTGCAACGACTGTCAGTGCGGTTACGGAGGACTTGTCCTCGGTGAGCTCTTGCGATGCGCTTCAGTCCTCGGGAAGCAGCCAGCAGACAGTAACCCTGATTCAGGATGATGGAAACCCGGTCGAATCGAATGCTTTTTTCTATGCAGAAAGCCGCGGCTACCGGATGCAGTACCGGAACGGAAGTTACGGGACCGGAGCCTCTGGGAATGGAACCTCCGGAAGTGGAGCTTCTGGCGGAAATACCGGTACGGAGGCTCAGAAGGGAATCCAGGTTGTACCGAAGGACAATGAGGGGGGATCGATCCCTCTTTTGCCGGACAAAGTACAGACACGGGGTCTGTATGCCTATATCAAGTCACTTTCTGTGACAAAGCCGCAGTCGAAAGGGGACGGCGGCTATTTTACGTTAAAGATCCAGATAAAAAATGGCAGAAAAGACGATCAGGTGGTGGAGGAAGCTACCGTCTGCGTACATAACAAACTGAAATTCACATCATGGAGTGTCAGATGAGAAGATATCACAAGAACAGCAATGGATTTACGATGGCGGAAATGCTGATCACGGTGGCAATCATTGTGATCCTGTGCGGATTTGGCTTCGTTGCGGTGATTGCTCACCAGCGGAATTTAAAACGCATGGAAATGGACGAAACCGCGCAGGAAATTTTCATTGCGGCGCAGAATCATCTGACAGCGGCAAGGGCCAGCGGGCAGTGGAGCAGCTTTCTGGAGAAAACAGCAGCCGAAGGACAGAAGGGAAGCCGCGGAACGGTGATGTCCTATAAGCCTTCGGACTACGACAAGGTATCCGATGCGGACGCAGAAAGCCGGAAATTTTATTATTTTACAACGGAAAGTGCAGAGGCGGTAAAGAATGGAGCCGAGGCGCTTATCCTCCCGGAGGGTTCCATCGATGAGACGCTTCGCGGACATCATTTTTACGTCGAATATGATGCGGCGAGCGGAACGGTGTTCGGCGTATTTTACACCGATTCCGATCATGCAATTACAGCAGAGAACGCGCAGGCGGTGAGCCGCACGGACCCGGATGCAAGAAGAGATTATAAGGTGGACGGAAAGCGCACCATTATCGGCTATTACGGCGGTGCGCTGGGAGAGCTGAACAGCCCGGGTGATCTGTATGCTCCCTCGGTTGCCGTGCGCAACGCAGAATCTCTGGTTCTGTATGTCGTGGACAAGAACTATTACCGGCCTGTTTCCTCCAAGACGGGAGCGCCGAACTTCCAGACGAAGCTGAAGCTTACGTTTGAGGGCGTGACCAGCGGGGAAAAGGCGGTAAAGGAAGTGGATCCTTCGAGCCCTTTGTCTCAGACGGATGCATTCAGCCGCGCAGTGCTTGCGGAAAAAAGCGCGGGGACCTTTGATGTCGTCATCCCGTCTTCCGGAGCCTCTGCGCAGCAGAAGCAGCCGGTAAATGCGGAGTACTATGCCATCGTTCTGGACAGCATTGTCCGGAAGGACGGTCATTTTGCGGAGCTCTTCCCGGAGTTTATTCCCGGCGAGGACATCCGGATCACGGCCACGCTAACCAGTGACAAAGCCGGCGAGGATGTATCCCAGACAGTCACCGTGAACAGCCTGTTCAATTCGGTGAAAACAGAAAAGAATCTCTCCGGCATAGCTTCGAAGACCGTGGTTACGGTGTCCAATCCAAGACACCTGGAGAATCTGTCTTCGGAGGTCTCCGGCGTTGACTTTGCAGCTGCAGGAAAGCAGATCGTAAAGGATACGACCGTGGACACGGTGTCCGTTGTGCGCAATCTGTTCTGGGATGAGGATGCAGAGGCGGAGAAGGGAGAGGCTGCGAATGAAAAGGTGACAGCCTTCATCCCGGCAATTGTTTCTGCAACCGGAATGAAGAGCGAGTACGGATACAACGCAGGCGGTGCCAAGGATGCTGCCGCCATAACCCAAGAGAATCTTCAGGTATATCCTTATTCTGCTTCCGGAACGGAGAACGCAGCCAACTCTTCCGGGAATTCTGCACCGACTTCGGCAGGAGAAGGGGAGAATCTGATTACAAAGGGCTCCTGCTATGGCATCACCAATACTGCGATCAAGTCCTTTGAAGGAAACAATCATATTCTGGCGGCCTTCCGCTTTGAAGGAAAGCAGAATGCGGCTCTGATCAACGAAGCGGCGGACGGACTTACTGTTTCCGATCTCCTGATTGCGGACGTTTCCGCTGTGGTGACGGGAGAAAGCGCAGATGGAAGCGGAGCGGAGGAGACTCCGGCAGCGGCTGTTTTGCTTGCGAAAGCAAAAAGCGGCAGCATTGAAAACATCGCAGTTCGCTGGTACGAGGGCGGAACCAATCAGAACGTAACGCTTCCTGCAGGCTCGAATGTGGCAGCAGGAATGCAGGGATGCCGTGTTTACGCGGAAAAAGGAATTGCCTCTGCCTTGATTGGCAGCGTGGATGCGAAGCAGGCAGGCAGCGCAGCCGGAAGTCTTGAAATTTCCAACGTATCCCTTTGCACCATGGTAAAGGCTGCATCTCACGATGGAAAGAAGGTTACGGCACATCTTGGCATAGAGGGGGAGACCACCGCTGTCCTTCTTGGCGAAATCAAGAGCGGAGCCGTGACACTGGGCAACAGCAAGTCGACAGAGGAAGACAGGAAAAGCTATGTCTGCATTGAGGGAACGCTTTCCCTGAAGTCGGACAAGGGTCAGGAGGACTCACAGGCTTCCGGCGGTCTCATCGGAAGGATTTCCGGCGGAGAAAATGCTCTTGTGAAGCAGCTTGATTTCACGGCAAGCCGCATGGAGATGGAGACGAAAGGCGGCGCGGCCGGAGGGCTTGCCGGCGTTATTTCCGGTGGTCAGAAGGCCGGGCTGGAGGAGATCAGCCTTTCAGCTAATTCTCTGGATGTTACCGGCAAAACAGCGGCAGGCGGCGCAGTCGGAAATGTGTCGGCGGGCGAGCTGTCCCTGAATAAGATCAATATCCTTACGACAAAGGAAAACAAACGGGACTGCGGAGAAGCAGGGCAGGAGGCCAATGGAACGGAAAAGCCATATGGGATCCGCGTAACTGCTGAGAATGGGACAGCAGGAGGCCTCCTTGGCGCTGCGTCTTCTTCTGTAACGAAGCTTACAATCACAGAGGCTGCGGTTTCGGGGTCAGGAACGGCAGACCAGGTGAAGGCTGGCAGCTCAGCGGGCGGCCTGATCGGAGACACCAAGGCTTCGAACACCACAATTATGAGCAGCGCAGTCTCGCTGTATATCAGATCAGAAGGAAATGGAGGAAATGTCGGCGGCTCCAGCAGCACAGATGGAGCTGGCGGCCTTATTGGCAGTGCCTCCGGAAATGTAACGATCACAAGCAGCTATTCCGGCGGCCGCACGACCAATGCGTCCGATCCGGATGAAGAGAAGTCGGATGCTTCCGTTAAGCAGGCACGCTACGTGAATGCAGAGGAAGGTCAGGGACGCTATAACGTATATCTTGCTTCCGGAAGCGGTGCGGCAGGCGGTCTTCTCGGGAAATTTAACGGAACTACAGGAAGTTTGAAAATCGAGAACTCCTATTCCACAAGCTCCGTTGCGATCCCCTATTCTTCAGGATCCACGGGAGCAGCGGCAGGCGGCCTTGTCGGCGATGCCGGGACAACTACGCTCACTGCAAACAACACCTATTGCACGGGACGCGTCTATGCGAAAGGGACACAGAACGGAACCTCCATCGAAGCTGCTTCCGGAAATGCGGCCGGAAGCACATCGGGCAGCACAGCGGGAACCGCTACCCCCAACTATGGGACCTATGCAGGAAAGCTGGGAGGCATTAACGGATCGGGAAACTATTATCTGAAGGGAATGAATGGAATTTCCTCCGATGCTGTCGGCACGCTGAATGACAAAACCTCTGGCATTACCATTGCGGAGAACGTCCTTGCGGGTGCGGATTACTATGACGATACCTGCGCACTGAAGAAGGAAGTAGATACCGCTCAGAAGTCCTATTATTTCGACACCGCGCTTGCTGCAACCAAGTATCCCTTCAAGACTGTAACCACGGCGCTTGCACGGCCTGTCTGCGATCCGGATACCGGCATGTGGAAACAGAATGCGGAAGATGACACGAATAAATTCGCTCAGATTGGCGATTGGGAAATTCCGAAGAAGGAAGCTTCTGTGGAAGGAGCCTATGGCCTGATTTACTATGAGAAAATTTATGATCCGACAACGGGGAAAAATGAGCCAACTTTATATTATCACGGCTATATGTTGAAAAGCGGAGAAGATGCATCCAACGCAGCTTATCAAGAAATTCAGCAAAAACAGCTTCCGACAAAGCACACATACACATCGGAAGGGCTTGTGAAAGATAAGAATACGTATGTTTCGGAAAGTGGATATCTTTTGTTGGTTAGGGGAAAAGCAGATGAGAATTTGAAACTTTGGTTTATAAATCGAACGCAACCTATAGATGCAGCTGGGCACTGTGGCGATACAGTGTCGTCTTTTCCAATATGTAATCTAACAGAAACTGGTGAATTCGCAGGATATACAGCTTACAATGTGACACTTTCCGTCTCCAAAATTCAACCTTTTTGTTGGTGGTTTTGGCCAGAAAAGGATAGAGCAAATCAATTCGGAGCACTTATGGTGCTTCGACAGAATAATAAATCTGTAGCTGCGTTTACATATGCGCCATTCTTTGCAGATGCTTTAAAACCTGTTGAAAAAGGGAGGGCGCAAACAGTTTCAAGAGCGAAAGATAATTCCTCAGATCAACCGCAAGCAATTATTCGCAGTGCGGATCAATTATTGTATTTCATGGATTTTGAAAACAATGCGACAGGTCAAAAGAATTCACAAGATGGATATTTAAAACGTGAAACAGGTTTATCTCAATATATAATTGAACAGCAATTAGATATTACGTTTGATCCACTTAAAAATAAATTTACGTATAATGGACAAAATAATCCAGAGTCGATGTCATTTAATTACATTGGAAGTAACGGTGTTTTTCGTAGTGCCGTGCGATCAAATGGTTCAAACAATGACTTCTATGTGTTAGATGGATTAAGACATCCATTAATTGATGAGATAGCCGGGGAGGCTTGTAACCTCCAAATTACAAATATAAAAGCACCATATTTTATTTATAGTATTTCTGGGAAAAATGCAAAAGTTCATACGATTACCATTACAGATGCTTGCTTTGCCAAGGGAGAAAATTATGATCAGGCGACAAGTGCTGGATTCGTGGAGTTGTTATCAGATGGTACTATAGAAGACTGCCATATCATCAATGCATCGATCTATGGAAATGGCTTTGCGAATTTTACCACAAACAGTGCAAAAATTAGGAATTGTACGATTGTGAATGCAACGATCTGGGATAATGGCTTTGTAAACAACAATGGAGCAACCATTGAAGACTGTGGAATTTATGCAGATCCCGCGCTATATTCCAAAGATACGGTTTCCAATTATGTCCCTCTTTCGTCAGCAAACGGTACTTATGATTATGTCTCGATCGGTATTGCACCGGGAGGGACGAAAAGCTCGGAAAATATCGCCGGCTTTGTACAGGAGCAAAATGGATGGGGACAGAGCATCCGAAACTGCTACGTAGCAGGCACTGTCTATGGATTAAATGATGTCTCCGGTTTTATTGGTAATGCACGCTATAATCTGACCATAGAGAATTGTTATGCAAATGTGGTTCTGGATGCGGGCGGAAATGCAAATGGGTTTGCAAGGGAAGCAACAGACTGGCAGACCAAAATCGTAAATTGTCATGCTCTTGGAATTATCCGTAATGCGAACGAAGCCAGCGGAGCAATCCGTCAACTCAACAATGGTCCGAGTATAACTGGATTCTATACGGCGTTCTGGAGCGTGAAGGCTCAGCAGTGGTATCCATTCTATTGCAGTAAGAACAATTCCGGGAATTTTCAGAATAACTATTATCTGACAGACTGTTCTATTAATACCAATTCCGGGGTACCGAATACAACCGGATATACTGCCGGTCAGGTTGACGGGAAAACTTATGAAGAGCTTTGTGCTCTGAAGATAGATGGCCTGCAGGATCAGGCGGATGACGGGAAGACGGCAGGCTATTATCAGTTTATGCCCAACGATGCGGAACATCAGACCTATCCATACCCGATGCCTGCCGGAATGACTGCCTATGGTGACTGGTCCTGCTACCGTCTTGGTGCGGCCTCGCTCGTTTACTATGAAATTGTTGACGGGAAATACTATCTTCATGGTGTGACGGCAGATATGGATGGCACCAGTTATTTGCCGGTACAGGATACCTTGCTTCGCGAAGCAGGAAAAACGGTCACGGAGGATGGATACCTGCTGATTCTTAAAAATACAGGAGGAAATGACGGAGAATACAGCATTGGGTTCAGCAATGTAAACGGGAAAAATGCTTCCGAACAATACACTGTGGGAACAGATGTCGCAAACAAGGCATTTGTACAGAATGATACGCTGACAAATGCAATGAAAAATGCGCTCGGCATAAAACAGGACTGCACAGTTTACAGGTTTAATCCGATCGATTATCTGACTCTCAATACAGAAGGCTTCTCTGCACGGGACACCTATGCCCAGTACAGCGGCGGAGTCGGACTTACGGTCAGAAAGGGAAGTAATCTGATGGCGAAGTTCTCCTTCCTTCCGATCTTTGCGGACACAGTTACGGAACCGACGGTGCAGAATGAGAATGGTACAACGAAGATTTCCTTTGCTACGGTTCAGAAGGATGCGGCACAGGATGGAGCGAATTATATCATCCGCAGCGCACGTCAGCTGAAGCTTCTTTCCGACTGGGATGGGAAAGCGCTGGGCGGATTGGACAGCTGGAATAATTTCGACAAGGATTTGGCGAAGCGATACAGCTACCTGAGCAGCACAAATACAGGGTACAAAAACCACCTGGTCATTCGTCAGGATATGGATCTTCAGGCTCCGGACACCAGGCGGATTCTGTTTGATAACATTGACGGGACCTACAAGGGACAAACCTACACGGTGAACGGAGAGAGCACCGAAAAGCCGGTGAAGCTGTCCGGGCTGACGGTAGATTTTGCAGGTAAAATTGCACCGTTCGGTACGATTTCCTCACTGATCATTGAGGGTGCCTGGTATAAGCTGGATCCCGGGGATCAGAATAGAACCGACGTGATCCGTGCCAGTAATGATCTGAAATCAGAGGGCAGCAACAATGAATTTGTGAGATACAACCATGGCACTATTTCTGATGTGACCATTCAGAATTCGGACCTTGGAACGGGAGGATTGGTATATCAGAACGAATATGTAAAGCCTTCAGAAAATGCGGGCGATGACTACAGGTCTGGTGTAATTCAGAACTGCGTGATCCGGAATTCTGAAGTAAAGGGTGCAGGCCTTGTATGGAAGAACCTTGGCGGAAGTATTACGGGCTCGTCTGTGGAGAATTGTAAGACCGGTTTTGCCGGATTCGTGCAGAAGAATGTAAGCAAACCTCTTGGGACAGATACAAGCGGAAATAAGATTTATGCCAAGGCTGTTGTGGACAACTGCTCTGTGAGAAATATTGTGGCAGCAGGAAATGGATTTGCGGGTAACAATACCGGCGTGAAACCGACGGCACCTTTTTCGTCAACAGAGGAGGCATTTGCCTCCTGCCGGGCCGAGATCCGCAATTGCAGCGTGGTGAACGGCATGATTTCCGGGTACGGCTTTGTTTATGAAAATGAAACAAACGGGCTTGTCGAGAACTGCCAGATTTATGGTGACAAGTCGCAATATGAAGAGTATCTGACAGAGGCAGCGACGTGGACCGGAGAGCAGGCAAACAACAGGAGGTATTACCCGTATACAGATCAAGCTGCTGCTCAGCGAAAGGCGGCCTATGAACTGATTACATTGACAGGAACAACAGACAATGGCTTTTCCGGAGCAGGCTTTGCCGAATCCAATGATGAGAATTGCGTAATCGCGAACTGCAGCGTGACAGGGACGATAAATTGGAAAAACACGAAGCCTCTGGCTGGGTTTATCAATTCCAACAAGGGTGAAATCACAGGCTCTTATAGCAATGTTAGCATGGGAAGTAAGAACAATGCCAGCGGGAAGGCCAGTGGCTTTGTCAACGACAACGAAGGGAGCATTTCGTTCTGCCATACTCTTGGAACGATCGAAGGAAACAGCAGTATTGCTGGCTTTTCCATGGACAATAAGGAAGGTAATATCAGTTGCTCGTATTCTGCAATGTGGTCCTACAAGGCTAAAAAATACAGCCTCTTTGCGCCCGATAAGGCAGGCGGTACATTTACATCTTGCTATGCACTACTGTTGGACAGCAACGGTACGGAAGCTAATGGAATTACAAAGGTGACAGCGGAGACGCTGAAAAAGAAGACAGAGCTTTCCGGAGTAACGGCAGGAACAACAGTAAAGACGGTTGCATATGGACAGTTGAATACAAGCTTAAACGAAACAAGCGAGTATCCTTTCCCTTGCGGCTCCTCGATCACGAATTATGGAGATTGGCAGGAAAACGTGACCACTTCCGGAAACGAAAAGACGGTGACACTTCTTGCAGGAAGCAATGCTGCTTTTGCAGGGGAGGTGATACCTGCTCTGATGTCAGAAGAGATGGCAGATGAGGATATTTTGCAGGAGGAAGGTCCTCGGGAAATTCAGGCAGTCCTCGGAGAAGATGAGACAGAGTTGAATCTGTCCGAGTTTGTTCCGCAAATGAAGGGCTGGAAGCTTCTCGGTTGGCTGATTACTTCGCCTTCGGAGCTGTCTGCATCGGAGAAAACAACCACGGTTTCGGATGTTGTGACGAAGATCAACAAGCTTTCAGATGGTGATGCAGAAGCTTCCGGTTCTTCGAAGGCTGTTTACGAGCTGGAGACCGGAACGAAGTCTTACCACTATGCACCGGATGCCGTGATTACCGTGACAGAAGATATGACGCTTTCTGCGGTCTGGGTGCCGGACGATGATACCATCGAAAAGGCGAAGGACGGAACGCTCCGGATGGATGAGAATGGAAACATTCTGGAGGACGAGAACGAGGCAGAGAGCACCGGAACAACGGAGACACCCGAAGAGGGGACGACAGAATCGTCGACAGCAGGAACAACGGAGACAACCGAAGAGGGAACAACAGAGCCGTCGACAGCAGGAACAACGGAGACACCCGAAGAGGGGACGACAGAGTCGTCGACAGCAGGAACAACGGAGACACCCGGAGAGGGGATGACAGAATCGTCGACAGCAGGAACAACGGAGACACCCGAAGAGGGGACGACAGAGTCGGGAACAACTGGAACGACGGAGGCGTCCGAAACGGAATCAACTGAGTCAACGGAGTTGTCGTCTTCCGGAACAGAGACTTCTGCGGAGTAAGGCGGAGAGTTCCTTTAAAATTGACGCGTTCGTCGGGCCTTGCTATGCTATGACTAATTCCGAAACAGAATCGGAATTAGTCATATTGGAGAACGGCGGGGATACATGCTATGAAATATATCAGGCGGAGTATTGAGGATGTTATCGAAAATTCTGCGCAGTCCTTTAAAGCTGTGCTAGTTACCGGGGCTCGTCAGACGGGAAAACTCACGCTTCTGCAGGAGCTTTTTCCAAAGCGGAAGACAATTACGTTTGAAGATCAGTTTCTGGAGGATCAGGCGAGAGAAAATCCGGATATGTTTTTGGTTCTGAATGCACCGCCGGTTACGATGGATGAGGTGCAGCGGGTGCCGGAACTTTTCCGATATATCAAGATGTCCTGTGACCGGAGTGAGGAAAAGGGACAGTTTCTTTTGTCCGGGTCGCAGCCGTTTCGCCTGATGGAACTTGCCTCCGATTCTCTTGCCGGGAGAGTTTCTGTCATTGAGCTGGCACCACTTTCCCTTCGTGAGATTATGGGGGATCCGAGTACACTGCCCTTTGTGCCGACCTTGGAATATGTAAAAGAGCGGGCAAAAACGGCAAAGGCTCCGGCGAATATCTGGGAGATCATTCACCGCGGCGGCTATCCGCAGCTGCAGGATCCGGAAATGGACTGGCAGATTTATTTTGCAAGCTATGTAAAAACCTATCTGGAAAGGGATGTGCGTGAGCTTTCTGCTGTGCAGGATCTGGATACCTTTCGTCGGTTTATGATTGCCTGTGCAGCACGGACCGGAGAAATGCTGAATTACAGCAACATTGCCGAAGAGATCGGAAAAGATGCTGATACCGTGAAGAAATGGATTTCCATTCTGGAGGCGTCCGGAATCATTTATATACTGGAGCCGTATACGGCATCGGTTCTGAAAAGGGCGATCCGCACACCGAAATTGTATTTTCGTGATACAGGACTTGCGGCTTATCTGACAAGGTGGCTGACTCCGGAAACGCTGGCGAATGGGGCGATGAGCGTGGCTTTCTGGGAGACCTTTGTGATTTCAGAGATTTTGAAATCGTATTCAAACCGGGGACTGGATTATCGGTATTTTGTCTCTTATTACCGGGGCAAGGACCGGAAGGCAGGACAGGAAGACGAGATAGATTTTATTATTGAAGAGAATGGAATTCTGCACCCGATCGAGATTAAGAAAAATAGTCGCGTAAAGGCGGAGATGACCTCTGCGTTTCAGGCGTTGGACGCTATCCCGGATAAGAAGCGCGGAATGGGGGCATTGATCTGCATGTGTCCGCAGCCGGGGATGGTGCGGGATAATATTCTGCAGCTTCCGGCCTGGTATATCTAGACTATATCAATACATTTTCCTGCTCCGTGAAGCTGAGAAGAACAGGAAAACGTCAGGAAGCTGTGACGAGGGAGAACAATGAAGAGCAAACGACTGGGAGACATTCTGATTTCAGATGGACTGCTGACGCAGGAACAGCTGGAAGAGGCGCTGGCACAACAGAAGCAGACACATGAGCGTCTGGGCGCGGTGCTGATTGAGTACGGCTACATCACGGAGAAGGAACTGATTGATGCACTGCGAAATCAGCTCGGCATTGATTTCATTGATCTGACGAAAACAACGATCGATCCGTCCATGTCGCGCTATATTCCGAAAGCGCTTGCGCAGGAATATGAGATCGTTCCGATTCAGGTGGTTCGTGACAATCTGTTCATTGCGATGTCGGATCCGCTGAACTTCATGGCGATCGAAAGAGCGCGGAATACGAGCCGGAAAAATATCGTTCCGATGATCGCAAGCAGCGCTGCGGTAAAGCATGCGATCAACATTCTGTATGAGAACGTGAATGCTGCGGAGGCCATGGCGGCGATGCGCGCCGAGGCCGGAATCCGCGAGGATGCGGTGGTGGAGAGCGAGCAGGATGCGGCAGAAGAGGGACCGACCATCCGTCTTGTGAACTCCATCATCGAGCGCGCCATGGTGGAATCCTGCTCGGATATTCATATTGAGCCGACCGAAGGCGACATGCAGATCCGCATGCGAATTGACGGGCGGCTGCATAAGGTTCTGACGATACCGGCAGATCTCAAGGACTCCGTCATCTCCCGTATCAAGGTTATGTCGCACATGAACATCGTGGAGCGAAGAATTCCTCAGGACGGCCGTATCAATATGAAGGTCAAGGGGCGGGATGTGGACATGCGTGTCAACACGCTGCCTACGATTTTCGGCGAAAAAATCGTAATCCGTATCCTCGGCAAGGACGAGAAGATGCTGACCAGACAGGGAATCGGCATGGTTTTTGCGGAGGATAATATCAAGGTGGACCGCCTCCTTGCGAACACAAGCGGCGTCATCATGATTGTGGGACCTACCGGCTCCGGTAAAACATCGACGATGTTCACCCTGATTCGCGAGATGCTGAATGAAAGCACGAATCTGGTGACTTTGGAGGACCCGGTGGAGTACAACATTCCGGGCGCGACGCAGGTTCAGATCAATGAGAAGGTAGGACTCACCTTTGCGAGCGGCCTGCGTGCTATTTTGCGTCAGGATCCGGACATCATCTGCGTCGGAGAAATCCGTGACGGCGAGACCGCGCAGATCGCAATGCGAGCGGCAATTACCGGCCACCTGGTGATTACAACCATTCATACCGAGGATGCCGTGACGGCAATCGACCGCCTGAAGGACATGGGAGTGGAGCCATACCTGATTTCGGCAGGTCTTCGCGGCATTATTTCGCAGCGGCTTCTTCGGAGAGTCTGCCCGCACTGCAGGTCGGAATATGTACCGGATCAGAAAATCCTGGAAATCAGCCCGATCAAAATGCTTCCCGGCCAGAAGTTTTACCACGGCAAGGGCTGCGATCAGTGCTTCCACACGGGATACCGCGGACGAATCGGCGCCTTTGAAATTCTTCTTATGAATGATGAGCTCCGCCGCGCGATCACCTCCAATGCGGACAAGCAGACCTTCCGCGAAACAGCGGCAAGGACAAGCGGCTATGTGACCATGATGCAGAACGCGGAAAAGCTTGTAGAGGAAGGAATCACAACCGTAGAGGAAGTGGAACGGACGATATTGGTTACGGACTAGCGCGAGTTCTGCCATCTGATGATGGCAGAACATTGCTCGAGCAGAACGCCGGAACCGGGAATTGCTCGAGCAGAACGGTGTTCTGCTCGGCGCAGCGGAAGTAAAAGAGGATTTTGCCATGCATATTGAAGAACTGGTAGCGGAGGCGGCCGGAAGGCGCGCCTCGGACATACATCTGATCTGCGGCCTTTCGCCGAAGGTCCGTGTGGACGGAAAGCTTGTCAGTCTCCGACCGGAGGTATTGACGGATGCGGAGTGTGAGGCGCTTGCAAGGGAGCTTGCGGGAGATTCCTATGAGCAGATTGCAAGGATCGGGGAGCTGGATTTCGCAAGAACGCTTGCAGGAGAGCGTGTCCGCGTCAATCTGTTCCGGCAGCAGGGGCATGTGAGCGCGGCACTTCGAATTCTGAGCAACCGGATTCCGGAGCTGAGTACGCTGGGGCTGCCTAAGGCGGTCTCTGCTTTTCCGGGCTATCAGAGGGGAATTATTCTGGTGACTGGCGAGACGGGCTCCGGAAAATCGACCACCCTTGCGGCCATCCTGAATCAGATCAATCATACGAGAAGCGAGCATATCATCACGCTCGAGGATCCGATCGAGTATGTGTATGAGCCAGATCAGTGCATCATCAATCAGCGGGAGATCGGAACCGATACGGAGTCCTATGCGGATGGCCTCCGCGCATCGCTTCGAGAGGATCCGGATATCATTCTGATCGGTGAGATGCGGGATGCGGAGACCATTGATACAGCGATGACGGCAGCAGAGACAGGGCATCTTGTTTTTGCAACGCTTCATACAAACTCAGCGGTGGAAAGTGTGGACCGCATTGTCGGCACCTTCCCTGCGGAGAAGCAGCCACAGATCCGGATGCAGCTGTCGACCACGCTTCAGGCGGTCCTGTCCCAGCAGCTTCTGGAGCGCACGGGCGGCGGACGCGTGGCGGCCTGCGAGTGCATGATCGTGACCAATGCACTCCGGAATCTGATTCGTGAGGGACGGACGCCTCAGATGGCATCGAGCATGCTGACGGGCGCAGAGATGGGCTCCATCACCATGGACAACTGCCTGATTGATATGGTTGTCGGCGGTAAGATTGATATCCGGACAGCTATTGAGGCGGCGCATGATCAGGATTATGTTCAGAAGAAGCTGAAATTCTGAGAAGCTTCAGGGCGCGCTGCGGGGAAAAAGTGTTTTTGCGAGAGCAGGGGCTTTGGAGATGCTGGAATATTTGGAGTGAGGGACGTTTTTTATCCAGGTCAGGTGCGGATGGCGCTCGGAGCATCCTTATTTGCAGGAAAGTCTGTGCAGGGATGCTTTTCCACGGAAGAAATCATCCTTAATCGCAGGAAAGTCTGAGCAGGGATGCTTTCCCACGGAAGAAATCATCCTTAATCGCAGGAAAGTCCGAGCAGGGATGAATTTCCATGGAGGAAATCATCCCTAATCGCAGGAAAGTCTGAGCAGGGATGCTTTTCCACGGAAGAAATCATCCTTAATCGCAGGAAAGTCTGTGCAGGGATGAATTTCTACGGAAGAAATCATCCCTAATC
>Ga0129314_1000490_pt1 | contig 41621 bp, 43 predicted proteins | sample O1111metagenome_FD_94431 | JGI IMG/M metagenome (GOLD analysis project Ga0129314, IMG submission 94431) | Orangutan individual fecal microbial communities from fecal samples from Wisconsin, USA - O1111 metagenome | ecosystem: Host-associated > Mammals > Digestive system > Large intestine > Fecal... | reverse complement strand
TGAGTTTGTGGGGGAGGAAAAGTTAAGGGAGGCATTAATGGCTGCCTGGAACATGATTAAACCGGATCCGGACCAGGTTCTTGGCATAAGATAGAAGTCTCTATATCATTCAAAGGCCCCCTTGTCCACTGAGGGTAAATATGGATCATGAAGTAGCTTGATTGAGGGAATCCCCAGGCGCGGCCGAGGGATCCCTTTTTATTTCGTTTTATTCCGTTGTTAGTCCTTTTTCTTCCCCTTGTTTTGTACCCATCATTCCCCTGTGCCCCTTGGCTGTGATTAGATGTCTGCTTTTTGGGATAAAATATAAAGAAAAGCAGATTATGGAAATAAGCAGTTATGAGAATAGGAGCAATGATGAAGAAACTAATACAAACCGGTATAACAGCACTGCTTTTATCACTGGCCTTCCCGGCAGTGGTATATGCGGACGGGGATGGCGCCGCCGCGGCAACCCTTTGTGCCCAGGCAGATGCGGTCATAAATGATCTTATATCCACAGCGGATGTGATGAAAAGAGGGACATTTGGGGGGAGTCAGGAGGGCAGGGCGGTCTTTGAAAAACTGGATGCAAACTCAATGGCACTCATGGAACTGGCCGTTGACAGCGCTCAGGCTGCGAATCCTGCGGGCCTGAGGTTTTCATCTTATACCCAGGAAGACCTATATATCCTGGCCCATGTGATCTGTGGGGAAGCACAGTCCTATCCGGATGACGAGCAGCTGTACGTGGGATCCGTGGTCCTCAACCGGGTGGGCCATCCGTCCTTTCCCAACACGATCCAGGATGTGGTGTTCCAGCGCGGGCAGTATGCATGTACCAGGGACGGAAATTACAACCGTGAGCCTACGCCTCAGAACTGGGCCAATGCGAAGTATCTGTTGGAAAATGGAAGCGTCCTTCCGGGCAATGTGGTATGGCAGTCAGGAGGGCGGCAGGGAAATGGCGTTTATATACGAACCAGATACCATTGCTATTGTTACTGAGTGATCATTCCCTGTCTGAAGATTTGAACAGAGAGGGGGGACAGCCTTGGGATTATGTGATATAATAGGTAAAAACAGGAAAACACTATGTGGCGAAGGGAGAGGAGACAGGATGTATAAAACAATTGTGGAGACGGTTTTGGGAGATATTACAAAGGTAAGCGGCATGGATGCAATTGTCAATGCCGCCAATTCCTCACTGTTAGGAGGAGGCGGTGTGGATGGCGCCATCCACCGCGGTGCAGGCAAGGAACTTTTGGCGGAATGCAGGCTGTTAGGCGGCTGTAAGACAGGGCAGGCCAAGATCACAAAGGGATATCAGCTGCCCTGCACGTACATCATACATACCGTGGGACCGGTGTGGAACGGAGGAACGCACAGCGAGGAGGAACTGCTGGCTTCCTGCTACAGGAATTCCCTTCAGCTGGCAGTGGAGCATCATGTGAGGCAGATCGCATTTCCATCCATCTCAACGGGCATCTATCATTTTCCCGTGGAGCTTGCGGCGGAGACTGCGGCCAATGAGATGGACCGGTTCCTGAAGGAACATGACGGGGAGCTGGACCGTATAGTATGGGTGTTGTTTGATGAGAGAACAAAGCTGATCTATGACATGGTGGTGCGAAAGGTGTTTGGGTTGCGAAATTAAATATTGCGGCGAAAACAGGCGGTTCCATACAAGGGGAACCGCCTGTTGAACTGTAGGTTATACAAAAACAGTATATTGTGATAAAATATTCATATCATGTTGGAAAATAAAAAAGACAAAGGGGAAATGAGATGCCGAAAAAGGAAACCGCAACAAAAGAAGACCTGATGGATGTACTGGACTTGCTGGACCGTTTGGAAATCCGTTACTGGTTAGACGGAGGATGGGGAGTAGACGCGCTTGTGGGAAAACAAACGCGGGAACACAGAGATATCGACATTGATTTTGACGCCCAATACACAGACCAATTGATCGATACCCTGGTATCCCATGGTTATTCGGTTACAACAGACTGGAGACCTGTGAGGATTGAACTGTATCATCCGGAAATGAGTTACATAGACATCCATCCATTTGTAATCTCTGGTGACGGTAAGGCAAAGCAGGCCGATATGCAGGGAGGATGGTATGAGTTTGAGCCGGATTATTTCAGTAAAACCATGTTGGAAGGGCGGGAGATCCCCTGTATTTCAGCTATGGGCCAAAGCGTCTTTCATACCGGGTATGAATTGAGGGAGGTTGACAGGCATGATATTAAAAACATCAACAGTCTGTTGGCGCAGAGCAATGAAGAACGGCAGAATGGATGAGACAGATCAACAAACAGAAGGTGATACGAAATGACAAAAGAATCCAAACGAAACTTAAGCCCCAAAGAATCAGAGCGGAAAGCGCAGTTTGACGTTGTCTGTAAAACCATGGAAAAAGAAGGGTATACGAAGACTGATCTCACAGTTGGCATTATACAGGCCAATATATTTGCGATCATATTAATGATGCCATTTGCCGGAATCGTAATCTTTCTGTATCGTATGAAGAATCCCAGCGGAGACTTTTACTTTGGGGCCGGTTTTATATGGCTGTTTGCCCTGTTCCTGTTCTTGATCGTGGTACATGAGGGAATCCATGGATTGACATGGAGCATGTTTGCAAAGAAACATTTCCACTCCATTGAATTTGGTGTGATCTGGCAGGCCCTGACTCCCTACTGCACCTGTTCGGAACCTCTGAGCAAATGGCAGTACATCATTGGTGCCGCCATGCCCACTTTGATTCTGGGATTTGCGCTGTCAGCGGCCGCGGTCTGTTTTGGAAACCCGGAGCTGACTGCGCTGTCCGTGATGATGATCTTCAGCGGAGGAGGAGATGGTCTGATCATCCTGAAGCTGCTGCTGCACAGGACCAAAGGAAAGACAGTGGTCTATTATGATCACCCCTATGAATGCGGTGTGGTTGCATTTGAGCGGTAGCAGCTATTGACCGGTTAATTTGAATTCGGTTCCATCTGTCACAGGAGACTCACCTTTCATGACAGTGACAGGATCCGAACCTTTTTGGACAAAACATACCGTGTTCTTGTCCTTGATCTCAAAAATGTAAGTATACGCCCCATCGTCCGTAGCTGCGGTGACATAGCCGTTGTCAACAGAGATTGTTCCCGCGGTTAAGTAGGATGATGAGGGATTGAAACCAAAGGAAAAACGGTGTTCTGTCAGATCAAAGGTAATGGCTGGCTGGAAAAAATCCGTCTCATTACCGCTTGTAACATAGGTCCCGTCTGACAGGACGGGCGTTGGTTGAGTGCATCCGCAGAAGGTGAGGACTGTGGACATTACCAGAAGGAATATACAGCTAATGGTTTTTAGGTTCATCCGGCGCCTCCTTTTGGGTTGATCTGGCGGGCTGGTTCATGGGATCCGTGTTTTTTCTTCATGGTTGATACCTTTTAGTCCTCTTTTATTTTATATTTGGAAATAAGATGGGCGGTCAATAGGAACACTGGAACCAGTATGCTAAATTAGTTTAAGATATATTAATATTCGTCCATATATTTCTGTAATCCATCTGCAAATTTTCCAATATGAATACCATCAACAAATGAGTGATGTGCTTGAACCGATATTGGCATGAAGAATGTTCCGTTCTTTTTATAATATTTCCCCCAGTCAAACAGGGGCGTTGCGTTGTCTTTCTTTCCTGAATTCGTATGAGAAATATGAGTATATGTTATCCACGGCATAGGGGAGCATTGGAAAACATCATTTCCAAGAGGCCCGGTAAAGTATTCTTTTTGTTCCCTTGCGGTTTTTGCTGCCAACTCCACGTATTCCTCAATCTTATTTTGCATAGGGACATTAACCACCTTAAACAACTGGGTATCTTGATTCAGATATGTAAAAGCGGTATCGATTTTATCATACAAAACAATAGTTCCATCCAAAAAGCGGTATCTAAATGCTTCTATTTCATTTGCACATTTACATACAGCATATACCATTGCAATTGTAAAGGAAAAATTTTGTTTCTTAATTTTTTGCAGGAAATTAGTAATATCTACTTCAAATGTCACGCAAAAGGCAGGTTCAATACTATTTCTAAAGATCATACAATGCATTGCTCTTTCCCAACATTTTTCATCCACTACTCTATAAATATTAGCCATCATGCCCCTCCTGAAGTTGGATTTGCTAAATTTGCGCTATTTGCCTAAAACATACTTGACCATACGCAATTGCCTTGTGCCTATTCCAATATAAGTTAAAGGTGGTTCCGTTTGTATGAACAGCTCATGCATTTAAGTAAAATATTATGTTATAGGCGGCGCACATTTCATTAAACGGATTATTGTATTGATGAGGAATATCATCACGAAAACGGATAGATTGCTTTTCTTTAACAACAATTTCCCTGCCGTTCAAAACAAGCTGCAGTTTTCCCTGTATAACAAAGAGATATTCTTCCACTCCATCTAAATGTTGTTGGGAACGATAATCACAGCCAGCAGCAAATTCTACATAAAATATTTCCATGTTCCGCGTTGGACAATAGGGGAAAATTGCATATGTCTTCATCAACTCACCATATTCCAAAATTGGCTTATGTGATTTAAAGTCAACAATCTGAAAATCGTTCTCCTGTTCCTGCAAGAAATAGGATAATGGAACTTTAAGCCCTTTCGATATTTTCCATAGAGTGTTTATAGTCGGAGAGGAAGCACCACGCTCAATTTGAGCTAAGGCAGGTTTACTTACATTGGTTAAGTTTGAAACCTCGTCTAAAGACAGCTCCTTGTTCTTACGAATTGATTTAAGCCGCTTGCCAACATTCAAATTGATATTTTCCATTCTTATACCTCTTGTTTGTATTGAATAGTATTGTTTTGTATATTATAACATACAAAAATTAAATTTTCAATTATAAACGTTCCAAAACGTTAAGAAAGATATTTATTATCTAGACAGTTTTATATTGATAGTTAATAGATCTTAGTGTATTCTGTAAATAGGAAATGGAATTCAGATAGGAGGGAATGAATATGACATCATCCAATATAAAGGCTATGATCCAGTGCGATAGTTACAAAGTATGGGAAACCGTATTAGCAGTTGAACATTATCATACATGGCGAAGCGATGTGAGCAAAACAGAATTGATAGATGAAAAACAGTTTATAGAATATTCCCCCAATGGCTATTCCACTACGTTTACAGTTACTGTGGTTGAACAGTACAAGCGCTGGGAGCTTGATGTAAGAAACAGCCATACAAAAGGACACTGGACCCTTGTATTTGCATCCAAAGGCAGTGAAACAGAGATTGACTTTACAGCGAGTGTAACAGCGGAAAAGCTTTCTATAAGGCCAATTGGTAAAAGTGTATTTGAACAAACGTATTTGAAAAAGGCGCAGACACAATTTATAACAGATTTAAAAAAATTTCTCGATTGACAGCTTCCGGTTTTGAACGATATATAAATAGGGAACTGCTAACTATCAGGCATGAAGTTAGTAGTTCTTTTATTTTGCATAATAAAGAAGAAAAATCCTGTGGAGCGAATAAGGCTCCCCAGGATGTAGTTATGGAATTAGGATCATTTAAGCTTTTGAATTTCTTTATAGGCTTCTATAAGACCATTTTTAATTGCTTTCTTAAGAATGAAGTATGCGAGAGCAAAGAATCCAATAATTAGGGCAACATACAAAATAAAGCTAAAGATCATAAAGAATATTGATGAATGCATAAGGTATCCTCCTAAAATTGTTTCATATATGTTATTAAAATTATATAATAAATTAGCGTAATGTCATAGTATGGAAATGATTAAAATTACCTTACGGAAAACGTGCAAAGGTTCGCACCGCGATGAGGTATCTTCCAGAGCATCAGGAGGCAATACATACCTGTTAGAATCAGAGGTTATATTTTGGACGAGGGGATATAAGAGGCTTATTCTGCAGTGGTGTTGTGGGCTGGGTTCTGGTATAATAGAGCTGAAGTTTTATCAGGATCAGTGGAAATGATGGTCGATACATCCCCGGTCAGTTTGGGAAGAGATTAAAACTAAAGGGAATTACATATGTAATCCCAGCAAGACGGAGAACATAAAAGTGATAGGAAATATTATGATCGACTGTCAGGATGAAAAAGAATTACAGAAATTCTACAGTGAATTATTGGGATGGGAAATGTGAGTTTTTGGGAAAAAGTTCAAAAGATAACTGCCCGTATTGCGCGTGGGAAACCATGAGGATTTTAGCTTTGCCTGTTTTGAAGAGTTAAGACTTTTTCATGATGGACGTCCCTTCTGAAAAGTGGTATGATAAATGGGAAAGAGGGGATGTATATGTGGGAAAAGTGGAAAAAGAATGTCACAATTTTCTGTGTCATGTTTAAGATTGGATGTTTTACCTTCGGCGGCGGATGGGGGATTGTGGCTCAGATGCAGGAAGAATTTGCAGACCGGCGTCATTGGGTGACGGAGCAGCAGATTCTTGACTTTATGTCCGTAGGCAGATCTCTTCCGGGACTGATGATCATGAATATTTCGGTAATGTTCGGCTATACGGTGGCCGGTCCGGTGGGAGCGCTTTCAGCTACCCTGGGACTTTCAACACCAGCGCTCCTGGTGTTTTCTATCGTCACTTACTTTTATACGGCGATGAAGCAGATTGGCGCGGTCAGCCATGTGCTGAATGGAGTCAGAGGCGCGGTCATTCCTGTGATCATAGGTGCGGCATGGAAATTAAAAGGACAGGCGCTTGTATCAAGGATTAGCTATGTCATCATGGCTGTGGCCTTTTTTTTGTGCACCTTTACAAGCCTTAGTAAGCCTATGATTGTAATTCTTGGCGCCGTGTTCGGGCTGGCGCTGGGCTTTGTCCGGGATCAGAAGCAGGCTGGCGGGAAAACCCAAGGCGGACTGACGGATGACCGTCAAGCAGCTCAAGACGGATTGGCGGATAACAAACGGGAAGGGGGCGGTCATTCATGATCTATCTTCTTTTGTTCTGGTCTTTTATGAAGGTGGGGTTCTGCAGCTTTGGCGGGATGACTATGATTCCGGTCATCAGCGATATCGTACTCCGGTACGGATGGATGACATCGGAAGAGGTACTGGATATTGTGGCGGTAGCGGAGATGACCCCAGGCTCACTGGGAATCAACAGCGCGTCCTTTGTGGGCTTTCGCACGGCCGGGTGGCTGGGGGCGTTCTGCGCAAATCTGGGAACCATGATGCCTTCGCTGACACTCTGCATGCTGGCCGCACATTTCATCACGAAATTCAAGGGTAATCGATATTTGGAATGGCTTTTTACCGGAATCCGCCCTGTCTGTATCGGCATGTTGGCCGCTGTTGTGGTTTCGCAGAGCAGAGGGACATTTTTGACTGGAGAGGGACCTTTGGGAATCGGCTGGAACCTGGTAGCGATTGCAGCAGTTGTAGGTTTCCTCATGAATAAACTTAAGCTGTCTATTCCAAAGACGATTCTGTTAGGAGCTCTATTGGGGCTTTTGTTCGGATGATGGGGCGCTGTTGCATGGTTTTTATAATTATGCATATTGATTAATGTAAAAGAATCTCAGAATTGCATTGCTTGAAAAGTTGCAGGTTGAAAGGTTTTAGATTCCCTTAGATCTTTCCACCTGTGTTTCAATCCTTGCCTCCGCTTCCCTGTCTGCTGGATACAAGGCCGTTTAATACATCTGTCTCGGACAGTTCAAAACACTCTGTCATATGCCTTCCCCTTTTCTCGGTAGCATTTACCCACTCTAAATTTATGTGGAAGAAATTATCATTATGACCGGACGGCTGAAAGGGGAACTATTTGATGAAGAAAATGACTGCACATGAAACCAATCGGCATTGAAACCTATTTTCGTCAAATTGTATATAATGAAGGGCCTATATTTGTCTGTTTTTAGTCTTGTTTAATATAAAAATATAATATACAATTTAATTATTGATGAATATATCATGTATACAAGATGGGTAGGATAAAAATGGACAAACGAAGCGATTTAAAGAATCATGTGTATGAAGTTATCCATACACGCATCATACATGGCATTTATGAACCAGGCTCCATGATTTACGAACAGACGCTCACACAGGAATTGGGAATCAGTCGCACACCGGTGCGGGAAGCGCTGAATAAGATTGAGCAGGAGGGATTCATTCGGATTATGCCGAAAAAAGGCGTGATGGTCAAGGAGATTACGGTTGCGGATATGGGTGAGATCTTTCAGGTAAGGGAAGAACTGGAGCCGGTCATCGTACGTCTGGCCGGACCATATCTTTCACGGGAAGAACTTTTGGCCTTTAAGGAACAGTTTGAGAATGAACCGGAGCAGTGGGGGGAGATGCTAGGTGCGGACGAGCTCCCCCTGGATACACGTTTCCATCTCTATATCATCGAGAATTGCCACAACAGTTTTTTCATGGATTTTATGAAAAAGATTTTTGACCGTAACACGCAGCTTGTTATATTCAGCAAACAGCATAAGCTAAATTCATACGATGCACGCCCTGAACACTTGGAAATTATTCAACACTTACTGGAAGGAAACTATAATCAAGCCAGCGAGGTGATGAAGCGCCACGTGATCCAGAACAGGAATCAGCTGATTGGACGGCTGCTGCATTACCATATATCCTGACCGAAAGTATAGAGGCAGGCAGTAACATAGGATATGTGCTATATAAAACACATATCCATTCCTTTGGGCACAACATGTATACATGATATATTTATTCAGAATACATGTTTAAAGCATAGAAACCATTGTAACAAAAAGGAGGATGAAACATGAAGTACAAGATTTACCCGGTATTTTTAGGATCCACCATGAAACCGGCATCTGAAGACATGTACCTGTACCCCACGGAGGAGACCTTCGAGCTTCCCTACACCTGCCATGTGATCAAAGGCGGCGGCGAAGTAATTCTCGTGGATGCCGGACTACCGTCCCAGGAATGCATACGGACCACCGGAAAACCTTTCTGCCGTATGGATAATGCTCCAACCTTTGAAGAGGGACTAAAGAGCGTAGGTGTGGAAATCAAGGATGTAACAAAGATTATCATCACCCACCTGCACTGGGACCATTGCTGGAATCTTGGACTGTTCGGTGAGGACGTACCTGTCTATGTGCAGCGCAGGGAGATGGAATTTGCCATTGCTCCGTTGAAATATGAGCTGCGTCTGTACTCCATGCTGAAACAGTGCGGGACTCCCGGCTGGCTGGACGGCCTGTTCAATATCCATGTGCTGGACGGCGATGAGGAAATCCTGCCCGGTATTACCGCCCTGCTGACACCCGGACATACACCGGGAAGTCAATGTGTTCTGGTTGACACAGAGGAAGGCCCCTATATTATGGTGGGTGATTCCTTCCCCTGCTTTGAAAACTTCGACAAACAGGTACCGCCGGGAATCCATCATGACCTGGAAGCGTGGTACCGCACCTGGAAACAGGTCAAACAGACTGGAGCAAAGTTAATTCCGTCTCATGAGATTAAGGTATTTGACCGTAAATTTTATGGCTGATTCTGATCAGGTGTATGGGGATTGAAAGGAGAACTGTATATGCAGATTATAATAGGGGTGTTATTGTTGTGTACATTTTTAGGTATGATTATCTATTCATTGAAGGGCGGGAACCTGATGCTGGGCATTCTGGTTATGGCCATCCTATGGACCTTTCTTCCGCTTTTGGGAAACCGCCTTGTAACGGATCCCGCATTTATCGAAGCTAATCAGGAGCTGATCGAGACGCCGATTATGACAGCGCTCACAAAGATTTTCCAGACTTCCCCAGAGAACTGGGGTAAAGTGCTGGTAACCTTTATCTTCGGCGCATGGTTTGGCCGTGTCATGCTGGATACAGGTATCGCATCCTCCATTATCCGCAAAACCGTGGAGCTTGGAGGAGACAAGCCGGGTCTGACCGCCATGCTGCTATACATTGTGACTGCCGCCATTTTCTCCAGCATGTTTGGAGCAGGAGCTGTGGTGGCAATTGGAATCATCGTTCTGCCGATCCTGCTTTCCCTGGGAGTTCCCAAGATCCTGGCCCTGGTTTCATTTATGTTTTCAGTGGGTGCCGGTTTCTACATTAATCCGGTGGGATTTGCACAGTATCAGGTTTATTACCTGGATGGTGCGGGGAACAACACGGTATTCTACGATTCTGCCTACCTGCGCTGGGGATTTACCGCTCTTGGGATCCAGCTAGTTATCGCCATTTTGATTACCCTGATTCTGATGCGCAAAAAACCTTCCCACGCATGGTCGGCCCAGTCATCCACCCAGGAGGAACCCACCGTTGTGCCGGGCATTGCCCTGATTACTCCCTTCCTTCCACTGATCCTGACTATTGTGTGCAAGATGCCGATTCTGCTTTCCTTCCTGCTTTCGTCCTTTTATGCAATGTTCACCTGCAAGAGAATGAGGACATACCAGAGTACAGTAAACATGTTTGCCAGAACCTTCTTTGACGGCGTGGTGGATACAGCTCCCCTGGTGGGTATCAGCGCGCTGATTCCCATGTTTAATGCGGCCTCATCCTTCTGCGTGCCGTATTTCCAGGCAATTCTGGGCAATATTGTTCCGGCTTCGACCCTGTTAATCTGTATTGTATTTATGTTTGCAGCCCCCCTGGGACTGTTCCGCGGTCCTCTGACTCTTGCAGGCGCAGGCACCGCTACCCTGGGAATTTTAAAGGGCCTTGGATTCACCAATATGTTCCTGTTCCCGCTTATGTACGCTCCTACGGTAACCATGAACATATCCAGTTGTATCACCCAGTCCTGGATTGTGTGGGGTATCTCCTACACGAAAGTAAGCGGCCGCGATTACCTGAAGAAAACCATTCCGGCCGGGTGGCTTGTGTGCGTGATTCTGGCGGCCGTCACCTATATGATGTTTGGAAGATAGGAATAAGAGAAAGGATTAATAAGGATGAGGAATGTTATCATATCCGTGGCGCCAGTAGACGGAAACTGCCATGTACTGGAGCCGCGAACCATTGCTGAGGATATTATCGAATGCGCCCTGGCCGGCGCAGGGATTCTGCACCTGCATGTAAGGGACTATCAGGGCAGACTGACCGCCAATTTGGCGGCATTTCATGATATCGTTGGCCGGGTCAGAAAAGAAAGCAATATTGTCATACAGGTATCCCCCGGGGGCATTTCCCCCATCCCAATGAAGGAGCGGTGCATTCCGCTCTTTGAACCGGAGGTGGAGATGACCTCGCTGAATATGACTTCCATGAATTTTGGAAAAACAGTCCGTGTGATCTACCCGGAGGATGTGGAATGTCTTTTGTCGGAGGCGGAACAAGCCGGTACAACCGCGGAGGTAGAGATCTTTGATCCGGGAGATATCTATACATATCAGATGTACCGGGAGGAATTTAAGCCGGATTCCCCGACCCTGTTTAACATAGGACTTGGACATCCCGGGCGGCTTCCGGCCGAGCCAAAAGCACTTGCTGCATTTATGCCCTTTATCCCCCAAGGCACTTACTGGGGGTTTACCCAGATTGGCCGAAGAAACTTTGACATGATCCGGGAAGCACTTCGCATGGGCGCCCATGCCGTCCGCATTGGGATGGAAGACAGTCCGTGGCTGTCAGCGGGACAAAAGGCAGAGAGAAATGTAGAAATAGTTAGGGAAACAGCGGCCTTGATCCGGGAAACAGGCGCAAAAACCACCTCACCGGATGAAATACGGGCACAGTTTGGACTTGGGAGGTAAGCCTATGATATTCGGTAATATCAATGTAAAGGAAAACTGGGACATTTATCCGCCAGCCATAAAAAGTGCATTATCGTTTTTCCGGGATACAGAGGGCCTGGATACGCACGTCCCCGGATACTTTGACCTGGACGGGGACCGGGTCAGGCTTCAGATTCTTGACGTGATGACGAAAGCCCGGGAAGAAAAACGGGCCGAGGTGCATCGCTGTTACATTGATGTACAGCTGTTGCTAAAGGGCAGGGAGCACATGGTTTACTTTACCGATTTGGGAAACCGTGAGACAGATGAAGACTGCCTAGAAGAATCCGATACTCTTTTTTATAAAAACGGCACATATAAAGATGAGAATCACATTGAAATGCAGATCGGCAGCTATGCCGTACTCTTTCCCTGGGACGCCCATGTACCCGCAGTTCAATCGGAGGAGGCTATGGTGATACGAAAAGTGGTGCTGAAAATCCGCATGGATATGCTGCAGAAAAATCTAAAACTGGCCTTCTGACGTATTTTAAGTAAATTTATCAGGATGGATCATCCATCAGGCAACGCCGAGTTACCGGGAGGTGTCAACAAAAAGCCGCCGCACCTGTTCTATGAAGTGCAGCAGCCCTTAAAAATGCATCAGCAATTACAGTACTGGTCCAGAGCGGCCATAAATGCGGAGGATACCTTTTCGTACATAACCCTGGCCGAGGTTCGTCCGGATACACCGGGATAGGGCCGGACTTCCAGGGAGATGGTGGGGCGGACCGGACCGGGAACAGTGGGAATATAACCGGATGCCAAGAGTGTTTTAAATTGTAAAATCAACTCCTGGCAGTCATAACAGCCATGCTGTACCCCGATTGGCGGATGGGTGTGACCGTAGAATCGGCTGGCTGGTTCCAGTACGGCATTGCCCATGTGAACGTGAGCCAGACCGGCTTCCATACAGTGCTTTACCGCGCCGTCAATATCCTCGCCCATCAGTGGAAGGTGGGCAATATCCAGTATGAGTTTCGCGTTAAAAGCGCCCTTTTCCTGCATATCCTTAATAAAAGCTGCGCATTCACACATAGGGCCCAGAATCAGATTCTTAAAGCAGCCGCGCTCAATTGGTTCGATGGTTACCGTCATATTATACTGTGCGGCATGTGCAGCACATTTCAGAAAAAATTCGCTGTACCGTTCCAGAAGAACGGGGCGTCTGCTGTCTCCCTGGTCCGGTGTTCCGGTCAGGACGATGAGGGAGCAGCCTGCCTCGGACGCATAGTCAATCTGTTCCTTCATGGCTGCCAGGGCATGCTGTCTGAAGGAAGGGTCATCGCTGGATGCGTTATACTTCCCATCCAGTTGGAAATATCCCGGAGTATTATAGTTGAGTACTTTGTTGTGTTCTTTCATCCGTTTGATTTCTGCCTTTCTCAGCCCGGCATCGGACGGGAGAAAGGTCTCAAAGCATTCATATTCAGGAAACTGGCAGCACTGGTCCACAGCACTGAAATGTTCCAGTTCATCCTCAAAAGACAATGGATACAGCATAGAAGGACTGATGCCAAAACAAACATAATCACTAAAAAAACTCATAAAAATCTCCTCTCTCAATTTGTTCCCAGCTAATGGAAGGAGAGAAAAAGATGTGTATAGAAACACAGTGATTATCATAACATACTCTGAAAAATAAAGTCAATATTGTGAAAGAAAAAAATAATATATTTTAATAATATGTATAAAATGCACAAAAATGCTAGGGAATTTAGGAAGATGTGTTGGTTGACAAACCAGAGCAGTATTGCTAAAATGGCTTTACCAGCTAATACATGTAGGACAACCGTTAACCTATAACCAACAATATATAACATCCCACAAAATACTATACAGGTTCGCGGTTATGCATGAAAAAAGAAATGAAAAGGAGAGAGGATATGAGAAAGAAAACATGGAAAACCCTGACTGCCGGTGCATTAGCAGCGGTTATGGCCTCTTCTGTCATCACAGGATGCTCAGGAGGACAGTCCACAACAACGGCAGCAGCCACAACAGTGGAGGAAACCGATATCCAGGCGGAGGAATCCGGCGAGGCAGATGCTGAAACCACGGGGGGAAGCAACGGCACAGGAGACGTAACCGGCACGGATTTGACGCCTATCGATAACTATCCGGCTCCATCTCTTACCATCACCTGTCCCGCAGGGGCCGGCGGCGGAACAGATCTTCTCTTAAGGGCGATGGCGCCCGCTATGGAGGAGTACCTGGGGGTACCGGTTATGGTTGTGAACAAGCCGGGCGGCGGTTTTGCCATCGGTTATGCTGCTGCATTACAGGATTCCAATGACGGCAGCAGTATTTCGGTAGCACTCTCAGAACTTCTGGGCCTGCCGTATGTAGCCGATGTCAGCTTTAACTATACGGACTTTGAGCCCATTTGTAATTTTAATTCTACCTTCGGCGCTCTTTCTGTTAACTCCGGCGCCCCCTACAATACGGTGGAGGAGTTTGTAGAGTACTGCAAGGAGAACCCCAGTACAATAAGAATCGGAAATTCCGGAATCGGCGGCGTGTGGCATATTCTGGCGGCATCCTTTGCACAGGAAGCAGGTATCGAGGTGGTGCACGTTCCCTTCGATGGCGGCGGACCTGCGGCGGTAGCCGTGGCAGGCAACAATGTGGAGGCGGTTCCGGTAAGCGCCCAGGAAGTACAGACATATGTGGAGGGCGGAATGGTAAAAATTCTGTGTTCCTTCTCTCCGGAGCGTCTGCCTGAACTTCCGGATGTTCCTACAGGTACAGAGTGCGGCTATCCGGCGCAGATGACAGTGTTCAGGGGCTTTTTGGCACCTAAGGGCATGTCTGAGGATGTGAAGGCCATGATTGATGCGGCTACCAGATATGCTTTGGCAGACGAAACAGTCCAGGAATTCATGAAGACCCAGAATTATACAAATAATTATATGAATGCAGAGGAATTAAAGGAAATGATGGACAGAGAAAATGCGGTTTATGCCGAACAGTCCAAGGCATTGGGCATTGCTGTCAAGTAGTTAAATCCCAAGGGCTGCCACAGGCGGCCCTTTCTGTACAGATGGAGGTGCTTTATGAAGAAAATTGCAAATGTGATTGCATGTGTTTTCATTGCGGTCAGCCTGTATGCTTTTTTTACGGCAAGAACATTTCCGCCGGGCTCCAACGGAGCTCTGGGGCCGGGATTCTTTCCCCAGGTCCTGGCAGTACTGGTTATTTTTCTATCGGTTCTGGAACTCATCGGGTCGCGCAATGCCGTAATTCCTGAAGACCAGAGAGAAATCACGCTGTTTAAAAAAGAAAACCTGAAGGTTTGGTTGTCCGTGGCAGCTGTGATTGCGTACATATGGACTCTCAAATATATAGGGTTTAGGATTATGACGCCCATTTACCTCTTTTCCATGCTGTTCTTTTTCAAGGTAAGGAATAAGCTGGTACTGGCGGGGGTTCCCTTGGGAATCACCATGCTGTTATACTATGTGTTCTCCGTGCTGCTGCATGTGCAGCTGCCGCGGGGAGTGTTTTAGAAAGGGGGCAGAGTAAATGTTTATGACCGTTCTATCTAATGTTTTAAATCCCGTATGTCTGCTGTCCATACTGGGCGGGGTGGCTATGGGGATATCTTTTGGTGCAATGCCCGGTCTTACCTCCACAATGGGCGTGGCTCTCCTGATGCCAATCACCTTTTCTATGGATCCTCATATTGGAATGCTGCTGCTTATAGGCATATTCTGCGGAGCCATTTATGGCGGCTCCATCACGGCAATTCTAATCAATACCCCAGGCACTCCTTCTGCCGCAGCCACAGTGCTGGACGGTTATAAGTTCACAGAACGCGGGGAAGCGGGCAGGGCACTGGGCATATCTACGGTGGCTTCTTTTGGAGGCGGGATTATAAGCGGAGTTATCCTGATTCTGGTAGCGCCTCAGCTGGCCCAGATTGCACTTAAATTTAATGCTCCGGAGTCCTTTGCCCTGGCATTTTTCGGACTGAGCATTATAGCCAGCATCTCGGGCAAAGACATGGTGAAGGGCCTTATGTCCGGCACCTTAGGCCTGCTGCTCTCCTTGATTGGCATGGATAATGTGACGGCCTATACACGCTTTTCCTTTGGCTCTACCTATCTTATGGGCGGGCTGTCTTTCATACCTGTGCTGGTAGGCCTCTTTGCCCTGAGCCAGTGTTTCCTCACGGTGGAGGAAATCTATGTGGAGCGTACAAAGGCCGCCAGGACCAGGAATCCCCTTCCTACCCTGAAGGATTTAAAGACAATTGCTCCCACCATACTGAGGGCCGGACTGACAGGAACCTTTATTGGGATTATTCCGGGGGCAGGCGGGGATATCAGTGCCTTTGTATCCTATGATATGGAGCGCAGGCTGTCAAAGCATCCGGAAAAATTCGGAACCGGTATCCCGGAAGGGATTGCCGCGCCTGAGGCGTCCAATAACGGTACAACAGGCGGGGCTCTGATTCCGCTGCTGACCCTGGGGATACCGGGAGACGCCAACACTGCTGTTATGCTGGGGGCGCTGATGATGCACAACCTGACTCCGGGTCCGCAGCTGTTTCTGACGAAAGCTGAGACAGTGAATACATTATTTGCAGGTTTTATAATAGCTAATGTATGTATGCTTATTCTGGGGTTCTTGGGACAGCCCCTGTTTGTGAAGATTGTATCAATTCCCAAACGGGTTCTGGTTCCTGTGATTATTGTAATGTGTACGGTTGGTTCCTTTGCCATCAATAACAATTACTACGATATCATAATTATGCTGATTGCAGGAATTGTTGGATACTTTATGTCAAAGGGAGGATATCCTCTTTCCCCTATTGTTCTGGCATTGATTTTGGGACCTATGGCAGAAGGAAATTTCCGAAGAAGTCTGGTTATGTCCCAGGGAAGCTATTCTATATTTTTCCAAAGGCCCTTCTCAGCAGCGTTCATAATCATAGGCATCCTGTCTTTGTTATGGCCAATCATTTCACATATGCGGGGAAAATGGCGGATGGCGCAGAAAGGATAAGCAGATGAAAAAAATAGTATTTAGTCACAACATACCAACAGAGTATTACCAGGAATATACACAGGGACTATGTGTAGTTACACCAGAAAATCCCATGGAGAGTTTCTCCAGGGAAGATGCTGAGAGAGCCATGGAAGACGCAGATATCTTTATCTGTATTGGGGATTATATCTGTGACCAGGCACTTATAGATAAGGGAAGCAGTCTCAGGATAATTGGAAATATGGGGGCGGGCTACGATAATGTGGATGTGGCCTATGCAAAGAAAAAGGGCATACGGGTGCTGAATGCGCCGCGTTCTGTGGTGGATTCCACAGCCGAGATGACGATAGGGCTTATGATGAGCGTATGCCGGGGAATCGTACAGTATGACCGGGATTTGAGAAAAGAACGGGTCTGCAAAAGACAGCTGTTTTTCCACAGGGATATGGTCCTGAACGGCAAGACGCTGGGGGTTATTGGTTTTGGGAGGATTGGGCAGGAAGTGGCCCTCAAAGCCTATGGACTGGGAATGAACATTGTATTTCATCAGCCGGTGCCTGCGCCGGATGAGGCGGTCAGGGCCTGCGGTGCCAAGGCTGTGAGCCTGGATGAGCTGCTGGAGACATCGGATGTTGTCACAATCCACATTCCATATACAGAAGAAACCCGTCACTACATAGACATGGAGAAGCTGGGACATATGAAGGAGACGGCCTATTTGATTAATGCGTCCAGAGGCGCCATTGTGGATGAACGCGCCCTGGCGGACGCCCTTAAGAACCATAGGATTAAGGGGGCGGCGCTGGATGTGCATGAGTTTGAGCCAAATATCTCGGCGGATATTGCTGAACTTCCCAATATTGTAATCACGCCTCATTGCTGTACCAATATAGCGGAGGTCAGGGTTGGCATGCTGCATGAGCTGCTGGAGGGGATCAGGCAGCTGTCAGAAGGGAGAGATGCCTATAATATTGTCTGCTGACGGACAGAAGATATGTTTGAATCTGGCATAAAAGGTGGTATACTTTAAGGAAAAGAAAAAAAGGCGGTATTTGTCATGAACTTAAAAGCTGTCAAGAAAGTGAATATTGGAGATCAGGTGTACAATCAGATGAAAGACCAGATTATGTCGGGTGTTTGGGTGCCAGGCGAGAAGATACCTTCAGAAAATCAGCTTATGGAAGTGTTTGGAGTCAGCCGGGGGACAGTGCGCCAGGCGATTCAGAAGCTGTCAGCAGTGGGGCTTCTGGAAACCAGGAGAGGGGAAGGGTCATATGTGGGCCAGCTGGGGCTGGCCAACTATTTTCAGAGTGCTGTGCCGGCTGCTTTCTTAAGTGAAGAGGAATTGAAAGAAGTGTTTGAGTTCAGGCTGCTGTTTGAATGCGGGGTGGCTGAAATGGCAGCGGAAAATGCCACTGAGATTCAGATTAGGAAGCTGGAGAAAAATTATAAAAAGATGCTGCAGAACCTGGGAAATCTGGAAAAATATATAGAAATTGATTTTGAGTTCCATTGCCTTCTGGGAGAGTGTACCCATAATACGTTAGTGAGCCAGATGTATAAAACCATGGAAGATGCGCTGGTAATGTCCATCAGGGAAGGCACGGAGATGATTGGGTTTGAGCATGGCAGGAAGGACCACGGGCTGATTCTGAAAGCAGTGCGGAATCATGATTCCCATGCGGCCCGGGAAGCCATGCGGCATCATATAATCGACCATCCGGCACTGGCGCTGGATGGTCCGGCTGAAACAAAAGTTGACAGCTTGGTGAAACGTATTTAAACGCATTTAAACAACTGAAACAATTGAAACGAAACAAAACAAGCAGGCATAAAACATGGCGTTCCATTGCAAAAAAGGATGTATATTTGGAAAAATGGAGTTGGCATGTTTTTTGCTTATTATATAATTATACAGAGGCTGCTGCTCTCCGTGCACAAGGGCAGGCAGGGAACAAGGTAAGGAGGAGTGTAAGGTGAAACTATGTTATCAGGTGGCTACACCGGATGTAGCGGTTGCTGATTCCGTAACAGCATACCAGGGAAGCCTGGATAAAAGCTTCGGGGATTTGGGAAGGCTGGGATATGACGGGGTGGAGCTTATGACATTGAATCCCGGTGAATTAGACTGGAAGGAAGTTAAGGATACTGCAGAGAGGAATGGCTTGTCCGTGGTCCTGGTGTGTACCGGGGAGATTTTCGGGCAGTTGGGCTTAAGCTATACGAATCCGGATGAAAGAATCCGTATGGAGGCCATCCGCAGGAGCAAGGAAATTATTGACTTTGCCAGTTATCTTGGGGCGAATATCAACATTGGCCGGGTACGGGGACAATATTGCAAGGAACTGACCAGGGATGAAACACAGGAACTGGCAGTGAAAGCCTTCCGGGAATTAGCAGATTACGGGGCGCCAAAGGGAGTGAATATTGCCCTTGAGACAGTGACAATCATGCAGACAAATTTTATCAATACCCTGGCAGAGGGAGCGGATATGGTAGACCGGGTGGAGCGGCCTAATTTCCGCCTGATGATGGACATCTTCCATCTGAATCTTGAAGAGAAGGATATATATGAAGCTATCCGCCGTTATAGTCCGTATAATATTCACGTACATCTGGCGGACAACAACCGGAGGTACCCTGGCCACTGCGGACTGGACTTTGAGAAGATATTGAGCACCTTTAAGGAATGCGGTTATGATGGGAATTACTGTACTGAGATATTTCAGATTCCTTCAATGGAAGATGCTGCGAAAGGGGCAATCGACCACTTGAGGCCCATTGCAGACAGGGTATACGGAAAAATATCGGAAAACTTGTATAATAACTGATAACGGATAACCGGCTGCATCATCTGCCGGTTGGAGTCGGAGGATTACATGAAAAGTATAGCATTAATTCACACAGTAAAGAGCGTGGCAGCAGGCTTTGACGACAGCCTGAGGAATTACCTGGGATACGAAGTGAAGATACATAACCTGTGGGATGATTTCCTGGCAAATAACCCAAATGAGATTGGGGAGTTCACCATTCAGAACCGGAACCGCCTGCTTTGCGACATAAAGGCCCAGGAGTTGACAGGGGCGGATATCATTGTCACCACCTGCTCCACTCTGACCCCTGTGGTGGAGATGATTCGGCCTTTTATCCGGGTTCCTGTGATTGCCATTGACGATGCCATGGCCAGAAGAAGCGTTGTCTACGGAAAACGCATCATGGTGATGGCCACTGCGGACAGCACAGTGGCCCCAACCGTGTCCAAGATTAAGGGCGAGGCGGATAAGGCGGGAAGGGAAGCAGACATATCCACCTGCGTGTGTATGGATGCATTCCATTCTATGAAAGCCATGGACATGAAGAAGCACGACATGATTCTTAAGGAAAAGGCCGGGGAGCTTGGCGGCTATGACTGTATTGTCCTTGCCCAGGCATCCATGGCCCATCTGGAGGACGAGATAGCATCCATCACAGGCTGCCCTGTCCTTACCAGTCCAAAGCTGTGCATGGAAGAAATCAAGAATAAATTGGAGGAGATATAGAGATGACGAATGAGAGAAAAGAGGAATTACAGAGACAATGCAGCAAATTCCGGAACGACCTGATTGACCTGCTTCACAGTATTCAGACAGGCCATCCCGGCGGTTCCCTGTCATGTACGGAGATACTGACGTCCCTTTATTTTGAAATCATGCATGTGAATCCCGGTAATCCTGAGATGGAGGGAAGGGATCACCTGATTCTGTCCAAGGGCCATGCAGCCCCCATGCTGTACCTGGTGCTGGCGGAGAAAGGCTTTTTTCCCAAGGAGGAGTTAAAGACACTGCGCCAGATGGACAGCATGCTTCAGGGCCATCCCTGTGTACATAAGACCCCGGGTGTGGAGCTGTCCACAGGTCCTCTGGGACTGGGGCTTTCAGCGGGCCTGGGCATGGCTATGGCGGACAGGATTAAGGGAATGGATTCCTATACTTATGTGGTTATGGGCGATGGAGAGATTGAGGAAGGCTGTATCTGGGAGGCCGCCATGTCCGCTTCCAAGTTCGGCGCTGACCATCTGATTGGAATACTGGACAACAACGGGGTACAATTGGACGGCACCCTGGAGGAAATCATGCCCATGGGAGATATCGGGGCAAAATGGAGGGCATTTGGCTGGAATGTCATAACATGTGACGGCCATGATGTGGAGGATTTCTGCCGGGCTGTTGAAGATGCAAAGAAGACAAAGGGCAAGCCTGTCCTGATTCAGGCCAGCACAGTAAAGGGCAAGGGCGTTTCCTTTATGGAAGGCAGGAACACCTGGCACGGCAAGGCCATCAATGACAATGAATACGCACAGGCGAAAGCAGAATTAGGAGGTGCCAGATAATGGGAGAGAACATAGCAATCCGCGATGCTTACGGCGAAGCGCTTAAGGAACTGGGAGAACAGAATAAGAAAATCGTGGGTCTGGAGGCGGATGTGGCTTCCTCCACAAAGAGCGGCATTTTTGGAAAGGCATTTCCGGAACGTTACTTTAATGTGGGCATCAGCGAGCTGGATATGGTATCCATGTCAGCCGGTTTTGCCAGGGAGGGATTGATTCCTTATGTAAATACATTTGCAGTGTTCCTGACCACCAGAGGGGCAGACCCCATACAGAGCCTGATTGCCTATGACAACCTGAATGTGAAGCTCTGCGGCACTTACTGCGGGCTTTCCGACTCCTATGACGGGGCCAGCCACCAGGCCATTACAGACCTGGCATTTGTAAGGGCCATTCCCAATATGACGGTGATTACGGTGGCGGACGCAGTGGAGACAAAAAAGGCGGTATTTGCCGCTGCAGACCATCAGGGCCCTGTATATTTAAGGCTGAGCCGCGCGGCGGCTCCTGTGTATTATCCTGAGGATATGGAATTTGAGATTGGCAGGGGCATTACGGTCAGGGAAGGCGGGGATGTAACCATCATCACCACGGGAACCGTGCTTCACAAAGCCCTGGCAGCGGCAGAACTTCTGGAAGCAAAGGGTATCCAGGCAAGGGTGGTGGATATGCATACCATCAAACCCATTGACAGGGACCTGATTGTAGCGTGCGCTGAGGAAACAGGCGCCATTGTAACTGTGGAGGAACACTCTGTTTACGGAGGGCTGGGAAGCGCTGTGGCGGAAGTCCTGGCAGAAAATGCGCCGGTGCCAATGACCCGCATTGGTGCAGCTGATTTTGCAGAGTCAGGGGATTACGAACAGCTTTTGGTGAAATACGGCTATGGCCCGGAATCAATTGCAGATAAATGCTGGGAAGTCATGAAGCGTAAGTAGAAACGGAGAAAACAGGAAGGAAGGAGCGCTTATGGAACAATCCATGCGAAGGTTCATGAAGGTGGGAATCATCCTCCACGTGTCCTACCCGCAGCCGGGAGGGGGCGAGGGGCCTATCCTGGAAATGCCTGGAGAAGATTTGCGGGGATGATTATTTTGAGGCAGTGGAAGTGGCCAGGATGAGGGACCGGGAGGTCCGGAAAAAGGCAGCGGAGATGATTGCCATGGCCCATATGGGGAACACGGTAATCAAGAGCCCTGGAAGGACGAGTCTCCGGAAGTGGTGATAGCAAATGCAAAACGTATCCTGAACCGGGCCTGGGAGCTGGTGTGACAAGGACCTGGCGCGGCAGTACCTGCATTTGATATAGAGATATATAGCAGGAAGCAATTGGAGCTGTATCAAACAAGATTTGCAAACAGAAATAGGAGGTATATAATTATGAAAGACCCAATTCAGAAATATTTTCAGGTAGGAACCATACAGTGGATGACCCATCCGCCGGTGAATTATCCAATCCTGGATTCCGTTAAGACCATCTGCTGCGATGAATACTTTACCGCCCTGGAGATTACCCACATTGAGGACCAGGATACAAAGGACAAGGTAAGGGATATGCTGGCCCAGGGACATATGAAGGTGTGCTACGGCGCACAGCCCCGTCTTCTGGGACCAAAGCTTAACCCCAATGACCTGGATGAGGAAGGCAGAAAAAAGGCGGAGGCGGTTCTCTTGGATTCCATAGACGAGGCACAGTACATGGGAGCAAAGGGAATTGCGTTCTTGGCAGGAAAATGGGAACCCGGGACAAAGGACCAGGCATATGCCCAGCTCCTTAAGACAACCAGGGCTGTGTGCGACTATGCCGCATCCAAGGGAATGATGGTGGAGCTGGAGGTTTTTGACTTTGATATGGACAAGGCAGCCCTTATCGGACCAGCTCCCTATGCAGCCAGGTTTGCAGCGGACATGCGCACCACCCACAACAATTTCGGCCTGCTGGCGGATTTGTCCCATTTCCCAACCACCTACGAGACTTCCAGGTTTGTAATTCAGACCCTGCGTCCTTACATTACCCACCTGCACATCGGCAATGCCGTGGTGAAGGAAGGCTTTGAGGCATACGGCGACCAGCATCCAAGGTTTGGTTTCCCTGACAGCGCCAACGACACAGAGCAGCTTGCGGACTTCTTTACCGTACTGAAGGAGGAAGGCTTCTTCAATAAGGAAAATCCGTATATATTGTCACTGGAGGTAAAGCCATGGGCGTCTGAGGACGGAGATATCATACTGGCTAACACCAAGAGAGTCATCAACAGGGCATGGGCGCTGGTAGAGGATTAGGGCGTCTCTGAAAATCATTGCGCCCATGCGCAGGCCCCCGGAGGCCCGGATGCGCGGACAGAATAAAAAATCAGATAACGGAGGAATGCAGCATGAAAATCGTAGTTTTAGACGGATATACAGAGAATCCCGGTGATTTGAGCTGGGAGGGACTTGAAAGATTAGGGGAACTGACCGTATATGACAGGACTCCTGCTGACAAGATTGCAGAGCGGATTGGGGATGCAGAAGCGGTTTATACCAATAAGACCCCAATCAGCGCAGAGACCATCAGACAGTGCCTCAACATGAAGTTCATTGGGGTTCTGGCCACTGGCTACAATGTGATTGATACAGCAGCAGCCAAGGCAGCAGGCGTGGTGGTTTCCAACATTCCCACCTATGGCACGGATGCCGTGGCGCAGTACGCCATTGCTCTTTTGCTGGAGATGTGCCACCACATAGGTGAGCACTCTGACTGTGTGAAGGCAGGGGAGTGGACCCACAATGACGACTGGTGCTTCTGGAAGCATCCCCTGGTGGAGCTGGCAGGAAAAACATTCGGCGTCATTGGCTTTGGACGGATTGGACAGGGAACAGCTAAGATTGCAGAGGCTCTGGGCATGAAGGTGCTGGCATATGACGAGTACCCCAACAAAGCCCTGGAAACAGACAACTGCAGATACGCGTCCCTGGATGAGCTTCTGGCCCAGTCTGACGTCATCAGCCTTCACTGCCCGCTGTTCCCGTCCACAGAGGGAATCATCAACAAGGATTCCATTGCAAAGATGAAGGACGGAGTGAAAATCATCAACACCTCCAGAGGTCCTCTGATTGTGGAAAAAGACCTGAGAGAAGCGCTGGACAGCGGAAAAGTCAGCGGGGCAGCCGTGGACGTGGTATCCACAGAGCCTATCAGGGAGGACAATCCGCTTCTGGGCGCCAGGAATATGATTATTACCCCCCACATTGCTTGGGCTCCCAAGGAATCCAGACAGAGACTTATGGACATTGCAGTGGATAATCTGAAACATTTTGTAGACGGAGCACCGCAAAATGTGGTAAATAAATAGTAGAAAGGTCACGGGTCTGCGCTGCAGGCCCGTTCCAGGCCCTTAAGGATTTCTACCAGGTCCTCCTTGAATGAAGGGAACATTAGCTTTTACATGAGTGCAATCGGATATTCTGTTCGATAATTCCAATGGTGATTGTTTCACCCCTCATTTCGTACACAGTTTTTATGGCGTAATCCAATAAAATCGTACCATATCCTTGATGTCTACGTGTCGGAAGAACAGCCAATTTCTCCAACTCAAACCGACCGGCGCCTTTATCTTCCAATTCGACAAACCCAATTAATGAAGAATTACAAAAAAGGCCATACATTATATTACCTTTCGACATTTTCAAGATAAGACAATCAGCTTTGATAAACACGCATTTGAGGGACAATTTTTTTCGGTCAAATTAAAAGCTTAGTAATCGGACATGAAATTTACCTCCAAAACTAAATATCAGTAAGCCAATCAAAATGATTATACCTCCCACAATAGTTGAGAAATATGGTCTTTCTTTTGCAATAATCAAGCCTAACAAAGCAGCCCTTATGACTATTCTAGGTAAAGTCACGCTATCTTTCTAATTTCTCCATCTGTATGATTACAAACTCCTTTACAGTATCTACAAGGCGCTCCATCTCATTTCCTTTTTCTTGAAATGCTTCATGATAACTACCTTCTGCTGGAATCCCATACTCATCTGCGGCATACGGAATATCTTTATACGAAATTTGGTTCTGGTCTAAAAAGGGAATAAATGCTTGATAGAACTTGTTTGCCGTGTGGTTTGCGAGATTAGATCAAAGAAAGGAAATTACAAATAATGGATAATGCTTATGCGAAAGACAAGAAATTATTTATGTAATCATAATCTGATCCAGGCGCTTCTTGCACTTCATGATAGAAGGTAACTTCATCCCGTACTTCAAAACCATCCTTGGCGCCTTTTACGACAAAGACCTCATCCGATGTAGTGCAAGAGAAGGAGGCATTATTAAACTCCCAGACAATGCCACATTCTGTAGCCGTGGTAAGTGTGGCGATCAATGTTGTCTCATCTGCTCGGTAAAGCGATACCGTGTCCGTGTTTGCATAGACCTTGATGGATATTGTGTCTGGACGCACTGCGGTAAATCGGCGGCTTGTTATGTAGATCATTGGTTCAGGGTTCCAGGCAGCCTTATATAAGAAAAAAGAATAAGCCTCAGAAACAACGTAAATACGGTGCTTCCAAGACTTTACACTTTCCAAAAAACAGTGCCGGCAGTGGGACTTGAACCCACACGATGTCGCCATCAACGGATTTTGAGTCCGCCTCGTCTGCCATTCCGACATGCCGGCCTATCTTTGCAACGTTGATTATTTTATCACAGTAAAGAGAGTTTTGCAAGTATTTTTTGCGTTGAAAAAGCAGATGATTTATTGTATGATGTAAGAAGATTTGATTACAATGACAGTTAGGAGGTGCGGCTGTGACCTGCAGGGAAGCGGAACGTCTGGTTATGCCTTATATTAACGGCAGCATTACAGATGAGGAGTTGGAAGAATTTTTAAACCATATTGAGCACTGTGAGAACTGCCGCGAGGAACTGGAGATTTATTTTACGGTGGATGTGGGTATCCGCCAGCTGGATGAGGGAACCGGCAGCTATAATATCCAAGGGGCGCTGGAGACAGCACTGGAGCTTTCACGTCAAAGAATCCACACATTAAAGCTTCTTCAGACAGCCAGGTATGCGGTGAACACCCTTTGTTTCTGGGCGCTGCTCATGGCACTGATACTGCAGTTTCGGTTATGGGGACAGAGCGGATTCCTGGGCCTGTAGAACCGGATATTGTTGAATCCGGGCCTGTAGAACCGGGTATTGCGGAATCTGAGCCTGTAGAAACAAAGACACTGACCGGCAACGGTATTTCAGATAAAGAAAGGACTATCTTAATATGGACAAACTAGTTTTAATCGATGGACACAGTATACTAAACCGGGCATTTTACGGGGTACCGGACCTGACGAATTCTGAGGGTCTTCATACCAACGCAGTGTACGGTTTTTTAAATATCATGTTTAAGATCCTGGAGGAAGAAAAAGCGGATCATCTTGCGGTGGCCTTTGATTTAAAGGAGCCCACCTTCCGCCATGAGATGTATGATGATTACAAGGGCACAAGAAAACCCATGCCCGAGGAGCTCCGCCAGCAGGTACAGGTCATGAAGGATGTGCTTACGGCCATGGGAGTGCCGATCATGACCCTGCCTGGTTTTGAGGCGGATGATATCCTGGGAACGGTTGCAAAGAAAAGCCAGGCACGGGGAATCAATGTGTCCGTGGTATCCGGTGACAGGGACTTGTTACAGCTGGCGGACGAGCATATTAAGATCCGCATTCCCAAGACCAGCAGGGCAGGCACCGAGATCAAGGATTATTATCCGGAAGACGTAAAGAGGGAATACCAGGTCACACCTGTGGAGTTTATTGATGTAAAGGCTTTGATGGGGGATGCCTCTGATAATATACCCGGTGTCCCATCCATCGGTGAAAAGACGGCCACCAGCCTGATCGCTGCTTACGGAAGTATTGAGAATTGTTATTCCCATCTGGATGAGATCAAACCGCCCAGGGCACAGAAAGCGCTGGGGGAGCACTACGATATGGCCCAGATGAGTAAGAAACTGGCCACCATTTGCCTTGACTGTCCGGTGGAGTTCCGGTATGAGGACGCAAAGATCGGAAACCTGTATACCCCGGAGGCATACCAGTATATGAAGCGGCTGGAGTTCAAGTCCCTGCTCACGCGGTTTGACGCATCGGCTGTGGAGGATTCCTCTGAATCCAGCCTGGAGGAACATTTTTTCCTGATCAAGGATGAGAAGGAGGCGGAAAAGGTATTTGCCAGGGCTGATAAATGCCAGGTGGCAGGTCTGCAGCTCATAACCGGCAGGAACACCGCGGCAGCGGAGGCGGCAGAGCAGATGGCCTTTAGTTTTGATGAGAACGGCGAGGTGAAGGCGGGAAAGAAAGCGAAATCCGGGCTTAATCCGGTAACCGGCCTGGCTCTGTGTTTTGGGGAAGATGAGATCTACTGCATGGCTGCAGGTGAAAAACTGTCAGGAGACTTCCTGGTCAGCCGGGCGCGGGTGCTGTGCACTAAAAGAGCAGGCAAAGCAGCAGATAAAAGAGCGGACAAAGCAGAGGGCAAAGCAGAGGGCACATGGGTCCTGAACCTGAAGGAAATGCTTCCCTATCTGGAGATAGAGGACACGGAACCTGTTTATGACAGCGGAGTGGCAGGTTATCTGCTGAATCCGCTAAAGGACACCTATGCCTATGATGACCTGGCCAGAGATTATCTGGGGCTTACCGTGCCCTCCAGGGCGGATCTGCTGGCCAAGGCGGATTTAGGCGATGCGCTTTGGGATGAGGATGCCAAAGCGGTAACCTGTGCCTGCTACATGGGATATGTGGCATGGAAGGCGGCCGGTCCCTTAAAGCAGCAGCTGGAAGCAACGGGCATGTATGATCTTTTTAAGGATATTGAGATGCCCTTGATCTACAGTCTTTACCACATGGAAAAGGAAGGGGTTAAGGTAGAACGGGAGAACCTTACGGAATATGGGAACCGCCTGAAGGTGCAGATCGATGAACTGGAGCAGGAGATCTACAAGGATACGGGCAAGGAGTTTAATATCAATTCACCAAAACAGCTGGGCGAGATCCTGTTTGGGGATATGCAGCTTCCCGGCGGAAAAAAGACCAAGACAGGCTATTCCACGGCGGCGGATGTGCTGGATAAGCTGGCCCCGGATTATCCCGTGGTGCAGAAGATATTGGATTACCGCCAGCTTACAAAGCTGAATTCCACCTATGCCCAAGGGCTGGCTGCCTATATAGGTGAGGATGGCAGAATCCATGGGAAATTTAACCAGACCATTACGGCCACGGGAAGGATCAGCAGCACGGAGCCTAACCTCCAGAATATCCCTATCCGTATGGCCCTGGGACGTGAGATACGCAAGGTATTTGTTCCCAAGGAAGGATATGTGTTCGTGGATGCGGATTATTCCCAGATTGAGCTGCGTATCCTGGCCCACATGTCCGGGGATGAACGTCTCATTGAGGCATACCGTTCCGCACAGGATATCCATGCCATCACGGCCTCCGAGGTGTTCCATGTGCCCCTGGCAGAGGTGACGCCGCTGCAGAGGCGCAATGCCAAGGCGGTTAATTTCGGTATTGTTTATGGCATCAGTGCATTTGGGCTCAGTGAGGACCTGAGCATTTCCAGGAAGGAAGCAGTGGAGTATATTGACAAGTATTTTGAGACCTATCCGGGAGTAAAGGTGTTTTTGGATAACCTTGTAAACCAGGGAAAGGAACAGGGATATGTGACCACACTCTATGGAAGAATACGCCCTATTCCCGAGCTTAAGTCCGCCAACTTCATGCAGCGCCAGTTCGGTGAGCGCGTGGCCATGAATTCCCCCATCCAGGGATCGGCGGCGGACATTATGAAAATTGCCATGATCGCAGTGGACCGGGAACTCCGTTCCAGAAACTTAAAGTCCAGGATCGTGCTCCAGATCCATGATGAACTGCTGATCGAGACTGCCAGGGATGAGGTGGAGATTGTCAGGGAACTGCTGGTGGATAAGATGAAACACGCCGCCAGTCTGAAGGTTTCACTGGAAGTGGAAGCGGAAGTGGGGGATTCCTGGTTTGATGCAAAATAGTGAGAAGAATGCGGAGGGCAGGGTGACGGATCAATGTAAGGCAGGCAAATTCATGCTGGGTATAACCGGCGGAGTGGGTTCAGGCAAGAGCAGGATCCTTGCCATCCTAAAAGAAGATTACGGATTCCATGTGATCCAGGCGGATCAGGTGGCCAAAGACCTGATGCAGCCTGGAATGGAGAGTTACCTGGCAGTGGTGGGGTATCTGGGACCTTCTGTGCTTTTGGAGGACAAAAGCCTGGACCGGGCCGCCATGGCGGAGATCATTTTCCATGATCCGGAGAAACGAAGGGGTGTGGACGAACGGACACACCCTCTGGTGTGGAAAGCAGCCATGGAGGAAGCCATGGCTGCAAAGGAGGACCGGGTGGTCATAGAGGCCGCCATTCCCTCAAAAGAATTTCGTGACAAGTGCAGTGAAATGTGGTATGTTTATACATCAAGGGAGAACCGTATCAAGCGCCTTGGGGAGAACCGGGGTTATACGGTGGAGAAAACCCTGGCTATTATGGAAAATCAGGTGTCGGAGGAAACATTCCGCGCATTTTCCGATGCTGTCATAGACAATAACGGAACGCTGGAAGAGACCAGAGCACAGATTCAGGCGCTCTTAGAACATATATTTTAGGCAAAGGATTGTAAAAACATGAGAATGGTAAGCATTGCAAGCGGAAGCAGCGGGAACTGCATCTATATAGGTTCCGATGACACACATATCCTGGTGGATGCAGGGATCAGCAATAAGCGGATCCAGCAGGGGCTCAATGAGATTGGCCTTAGCGGGAATGATGTGAATGGAATCCTGATTACCCATGAGCATTCGGACCACATTAAAGGGCTGGGAGTACTATCCAGGAAATACCACGTGCCGGTATACGGTACAAGGGAGACATTGGACGAGATCGCCTCATCCGGAAGTTTGGGAGAGTTTGACAGGGATCTGCTTACTCCCATCTGCCCTGATGTGGATTTTACACTGGGGGATCTGAATGTGAGGCCCTTTAAAATCGACCATGATGCGGCTAATCCCGTTGCATACAGAGTGAACTGCGGTGACAAATCGGTGGCGGTTGCCACGGATATGGGGCATTTTGACCAGTACATAATCGATAACCTCCAGGGACTGGACGCCCTTTTACTGGAATCCAACCATGATGTCCGCATGTTGGAGACAGGCCCCTATCCCTATTACCTGAAACGAAGGATCTTAGGGGACCATGGCCATCTGTCCAACGAAAATGCGGGCAGGCTGTTGAACTGCGTTCTCCACGATAAGCTGAAAAAGGTCTTTTTGGGACATCTGAGCAAGGAGAACAACTATGAGGAACTGGCATATGAGACGGTCCGTCTGGAGATTGACGAGGGAGACTGCCCGTATGGTGCTTCCGATTTTTCCATCTCGGTGGCGGGCAGGGATCATATGAGCGAGATCGTGTACTTGTAAGTAAAAGGGAAGGCGCCTGCCTTCCCTTTTTAATTGCCGGGCCGTGGCAGCGAACAAAAAAATCTGAAAACCAGGCAGACAATTTTAAAAACATATGCTACAATGTCAAAAGATAAATATATCCCCTATGGATTACAGGGAAAAAATGGTATGAGGAGAATGAAAATGAACAAAGCAATTATCACTGTAGTAGGAAAAGACACAGTAGGGATCATCGCAAAAGTATGTACCTATCTGGCAGACAATCAGATTAACATTCTTGACATTTCCCAGACCATCGTGCAGGGTTACTTTAACATGATGATGATCGTGGATGTGGGCGCCATGACCAAGTCCTTTGGACTGGTATCAGAGGAGTTGGAACGCGCAGGTGAGGAAATCGGCGTTAAGGTTAAGATCCAGAGGGAAGACATTTTTACAAAGATGCACAGGATCTGATTCAGGTTCAGACGCAAGCCTGCAATCCGGCGCTCACAGGACAGCGCTGAGTCATTCATAAGAAAGGGTCAACAGGACATGATTAATATATATGAAGTAAATGAAACCAACAATATGATCGAGCACGAGAAACTGGACGTGCGTACCATTACTCTGGGCATCAGCCTTCTGGACTGCGTGGACAGCAATCTGGATCGGGTAAATGAGAACATTTACCGCAAGATCACCACCCTGGCAAAGGATCTGGTGGCCACGGGCCGGGATATTGAACGTGATTTTGGTATCCCCATTGTTAATAAACGTATTTCCGTCACTCCGATCTCACTGGTGGGAGGGGCGGCCTGTAAATGCCCGGAGGATTTTGTCACCATTGCAAGAACTCTGGACAAGGCTGCCAAAGAAGTGGGGGTAAACTTTATCGGCGGTTATTCCGCCCTTGTAAGCAAGGGCATGACCACAGCGGAGCGAAACCTGATCCTTTCCATTCCACAGGCGCTTGCCGAGACCGAGCGCATCTGCAGCTCCATCAATGTGGGTTCCACTAAGACAGGGCTTAACATGGATGCAGTGGAGCTTATGGGCAGGATCGTGAAGGAGACGGCAGAGGCCACCAGGGACAATGATTCCCTGGGCTGTGCAAAGCTGGTGGTATTCTGTAATGCGCCGGATGACAACCCCTTTATGGCAGGGGCATTCCATGGCGTCACAGAGGCGGATGCCATCATTAACGTAGGGGTCAGCGGCCCGGGAGTTGTGAAGGTGGCTCTTGAAAAGGCCAGAGGAGAGAATTTCGAGGTCCTGTGCGAGACGATCAAGAAGACTGCATTTAAGATCACGCGTGTGGGACAGCTGGTGGCCCAGGAAGCCTCCAGGCGTATGGGGATCCCATTTGGCATTATTGACCTTTCCCTGGCTCCCACACCATCTGTGGGCGACAGCGTGGCTGAAATCCTGGAGGAGATCGGTCTGGAGCGCGTAGGGGCGCCGGGAACCACGGCAGCCCTTGCCATGCTCAATGACCAGGTAAAAAAGGGCGGCGTAATGGCCTCCTCCTACGTGGGCGGCTTAAGCGGCGCATTCATTCCTGTCAGCGAGGACCAGGGAATGATCGATGCCGTAAGTCTGGGCGCCCTTACCCTTGAAAAATTGGAAGCCATGACCTGCGTATGCTCTGTGGGACTGGATATGATCGCCATACCGGGTGACACTCCATCCACCACCATTGCAGGTATCATAGCGGATGAGGCGGCCATCGGCATGATCAACCAGAAGACCACCGCAGTGCGCCTGATCCCGGTGATCGGCAAGAAGGTGGGAGATACAGCTGAGTTTGGCGGGCTTTTAGGCTATGCGCCGATTATCCCGGTCAACACGTTTTCCTGTGAGAAGTTCGTTACCAGGGGAGGAAGGATTCCGGCCCCCATCCACAGCTTTAAGAACTGATCAGGGGGAATCCATATGAAGCTTTATTTGATCCGGCATGGACGGCAGTGCAGCAAGCTGTGCAATGTGGATGTTGATTTAAGTGAAGAAGGTTACAGGCAGGCGTCTCTCTTAGGAGAGCGCCTGTTTCATGAAAACATACAGGTTGTATATTCCAGCAATCTGCTGCGTGCCGTGGAAACGGCCCAGGCAGCCAACCTGTACTGGAATGTGGAGCATATCATACGTCCGGAACTCAGGGAGATAAGCTTTGGGGACATGGAAGGCATGACGGATGAAGCCATTGCAGTAAAATATCAGGCATTTAAGGAGCGGCAGAACCGTATGGAGGAGGATATTCCTTATCCTGGTGGAGAATGTGCATCTGATGTGGTGCGCAGGGCGGAACCGGTGTTTATGGAAATGGTTCGAAGCGGCTATGAGCGGATCGCGGTGGTGACCCATGGCGGGGTCATCCGGTCCATGACTGCCCATTATTTGGGAATCCCCATGGCCAAGTGGCGGCTTTTGGGATCCAGTCTTGAAAACTGCAGCATTACAGAACTGTGCTGGAACAGGGAAACAGGCCGTTTCCTTATGGAGAGATTCAATGATTACGCACATTTGCAGACGCATCCGGAGCTGTTGAGGAATGCCTGGGTGGATGCAGAGAATTAAAGCGCGGACGCAGACTGTGGGAGCGGCGCGCAAAAAGGAGCCGGTATGAAAAAAGGAATTATATTTGATGTGGACGGAACTTTGTGGGATGCGGCCGTACAGGTGGCGGATTCCTGGAATGAGGTGCTTTCAAAGCATCCTGATCTGGATGTGAAGATCACGGCACAGGACATGTATGACAATATGGGAAAAACCATGGATGAACTGGGAAAGACATTTTTTCCATCCCTCACCCATGAGGCATGCATGAAACTGATGACTGAGTGCATGGAATATGAGAACCATTATCTCTTAAGCCATCCCGGTCCCCTGTATCCCGATGTGAAGGAGACTCTGATCCGGCTTGCCAGGCAATATGAGCTGTTTATTGTCAGCAATTGCCAGCGCGGGTACATTGAAGTACTGCTGAAAAGCTGGGGGCTGGAGGAATATATCAGGGACAGGGAATGCTTTGGAAACACCGGACTTCCCAAGGGCGATAATATCAGGATGGTGGTCAGAAGAAATCATCTGGACCAGTGCTTCTACGTGGGCGATACGGCCATGGACCAGGCAGCGGCGGCAGCGGCAGGAGTCCCTTTTGTCCATGCAGCCTATGGGTATGGAAGAACAGATGGGGCGGCAGCCAGTTTGGAATATATGGCACAGCTGCCGGGAATCGCAAAACAGCTTTTGGGTTAGGGGTCTGCACCGAAAGCAGTGGGAGTCTCAATGGGAGGAAAACATGAATCAGGAAGAGTTAAGGGATGTGGAGCGGGCGCTGAATCTGTTTATGGACGGATCACTGGAACGGATTTTGCTGAGTAATCCCGTGGACAAAGATGTAATGGCAAAATCGCGTCTGCGTCCCCTTTTGTTAAAGGGGGAGCTGGTATTCCAGGCCGAGGAACAGGTGGGAAAGCAGGCATTTCACCGCAATATGAATAAGGAAGAGGCAGTGGATTATATAAAGGCGCTGCTGGACGGGAGTTTCCGGCAGGCGGAGATCGCCTCAGCCAATGGAAGCGCCCTGATCCTTGTGAGTAAAAAGGGAAAGGTGACCGTGAAGGTGAAGCGGTCTTCAGGCCGGCCCGCGCGGATCCAGGCAGGAACCGCCGCCCTTTCCCACAATCGGAAAAAACAGTATATCCTGGAGGAAGGAAAGCCGGTCCCCTTTTTAGTGGACCTGGGCGTTATGACAAAAGAGGGGAAGATCGTCAGCAGCCGTTATGACAAGTACCGTCAGATCAACCGCTTCCTGGAGTTTATAGAAGATATCCTTCCCAATCTGGACCAGACGGAAGAGACCACGATCATTGATTTCGGGTGCGGGAAATCATATCTCACCTTTGCCATGTATTACTACCTGAAGGTGCTCAAGGAATATCCCGTGCACATCATCGGCCTGGACTTAAAGCAGGACGTGATCGACCACTGCAGCAGCCTTGGCAGGCAGTACGGATATGACAGGCTGGATTTCTACCACGGAGACATTGCCTCCTACCAGGGCGTGGACCATGCGGATATGGTGGTAACGCTCCACGCGTGTGATACGGCCACGGATTATGCCCTGGAAAAGGCCGTGGACTGGGGGGCGAAGGTGATCCTCTCCGTGCCCTGTTGCCAGCATGAGCTGGCAAAACAGATGGAGAACGACCTGATGAAGCCGGTGCTTCAATACGGCCTGATCAGGGAGCGGATGGCCGCTCTCTACACAGATGCCATTCGGGGACAGGTACTGGAATACAGGGGATATAGAACGCAGATACTGGAATTTATTGACATGGAGCACACGCCTAAGAATATCCTGATTCGTGCCATTCTTCAGGGAAAGAAAAAGGACAATGGAAGCCGGATCAGGGAGCTGACAGGATTTATGGGAGTAGAGCCCACAATTGTAAAACTGCTGGCCCCGGAGCTCTTAGACCCTGAACTGCTGCCCCCTAAACCTCTGGTCCCCTGACACCGGAATTGCTGTACCCGGAACGTCCGGCCCCCAAATCTCCTGTACAAGGGATCACAGGATGCACACCGGCTGGGTGTACTCATTCCTGGCCCTGTATCCATAGGTATGTGCCAGAATGCTCTGGCGCACATGGGAGGCGTAGATATCCCGGTTCAGCATGGACATGGATGGCCCTGAAAGGATGCGTGATGCATCAGCCGTCTTTGTGACCAGCGGAACGGCGGACTGCTTTTTCAGGACGGAGAGCAGTTCCTTTGATTCCTTTTTAAAACCAAGAATACGGGCGTAGGGTGCATACCCTGCGCTTTTATATTCCTCCATATCACGGTCCGTAATGCCTAGGAGGAGATGGAGAAGGGCGCGGCTGACACGGGTGTAAGTGTACTGCCTGGTTTTCAGCTGCCGGATGCGTCCCTCCCATGACTCCTGTTCCAGAAGGCGTGTGTCCAGGCGGGAGGCCATTTCCCTGGACAGATCCGCGTAAACGGACAGGTCCCGGTTCTCTAGGGATAAGGAGAGCAGGGCATAATCCAGCAGACCGGAGAGGTCCTGGGCTGTGACAGGGGGTTCCTCCCGGTACAGGGGAAGGATCGCGGCAGGCACATGGGAAGTGAGCAGGCGCATTGCTGTGTCCTGCTCTTTTTTTGTCAAAAGGCTGCGCAGGGCGGAGGCGGAAGCCTGTCCGTGTTCCAGCTCCTGATCGTGATAGCCCTGTCCGCTGCGCTTAACGGTCACTGGTTTCAGGGAACTGCGGCTGCGGATAATGGCTTTGCAGTATTCTATACCCAGCAGATTGTTGGGAGAGCCCAGCAGGCTGTTCAGGCTGTCCCGGCTTAAGGGAATGTCTTTGTGTTCCCCTGCCATTTCCAAAAGGGCGTGGTTTCTGGCCTGGGGCCAGCTGAGGCCGCGGCGCAGGCCCTGGGACAGGGCGGCGGAAAATACTGGACTTTCATCTGCCAGCAGTGCGGCCGCGGTCTGGATATCCTGAATGGAACCGTCCTCGCTGCCAAAACAAATGGTATCCACTGCGCCCAGCGCGGTAAGAAGCGCCACGCCGCAGGCAGCAAAGTCCTCGGCGCTGCTGACAGCAAACACAGAGGGCATTTCCACCACCAGATCGGCGCCGCAGGCCAGGGCCATCCTGGTGCGCAGATATTTGCTGTATACAGCCGGTTCTCCCCGCTGTACAAAATCCCCGCTCATGACCACCACGCAGAAATCCGAGCCTGTCAGTTCTTTGGATTTATTTATATGAAATTCGTGACCACTGTGAAAGGGATTGTATTCGGCAATGATTCCGGTCAGTTTCATAATTTGTCACCTCATATCATGTATCTTTTTGATCATTTTCCTGTTTTTTATCATGTCCATTATATCTGTAATCCACACCCGCGTCCAGTATTCCTTGGTCTGGATTGGAATTAGTTTATATTCAGTTTATAAATCTATAATAAATCGAACACAGATTCTCCACAATCACTTCACAATTCCACCATAAATCCTGAGTATATTTATAACTATCAAAAGGATAACATCAAAAAAATAAAATAGAGAAATGTATGAAAGGAGACTTTTTTATGTACGAAAACGAAAACAGAAACTTAAATGAAAATACAAACCCCGAAGGAAATATGCCGGAGACAACCGTGAACTGGACCACTCCAAAGCCGGAGGATTCCCGGAACCAGGGAAATAACGGTTATGGCCCGTCATATGGAAACAGCCGCCAGCCGGGATATGATCCCATATATTCCCAGCAGCCCGTGAATGGAGGCGGTCAGCATGGAAACGGATCAAGCAGTCCTCACCGTGGCCCAAAGAAAGGAACTTGGGTGAAACGGGCGGCAGGGATCACAGCCGCAGCTGTCCTGTTCGGTGCAGTATCAGGCGGTGTGATGACAGGTGTCAGCTATCTGGGAGCCAGGATGACCGGTCTTTACGGCACAACCACGGCCCAGGTCCAGACCCAGGCTCAGATCCCGCAGGTGGCGCCCGCGGTTACCACACAAAACAGTGACAATGCGGCAACCGTGGCGGCAGTGACCGATGTGTCAGGGATCGTGGAGAACGTAATGCCCTCCATTGTGGCCATCAATGATACCATGACAGTGCAGCAAAGGGATTTCTTTGGAATGCCACAGACCTATCAGGCACAGAGCAGCGGCTCGGGAATCATTGTCAACCAGACGGATACGGAGCTTCTCATTGCCACCAATAACCATGTGGTGGACGGCGCCCAGGACCTTAAAGTCACATTTGTGGACAACAATGATGTGAGCGCGGCGGTAAAGGGTACGGATTCAGCTTCCGACCTGGCGATCATCGCAGTGCAGTTACAGGATATACCTTCTGATACCATGAGCAAGATAAAGGTTGCATCCCTTGGGGATTCGGACAATATTAAGGTAGGCCAGCAGGTAGTTGCCATAGGAAACGCCCTTGGATACGGCCAGTCCGTTACGGTTGGCTATGTCAGCGCCCTTGACCGGGAGATCACGGACAGCAGCGGGATCACCAGGACATTTATCCAGACCGATGCTGCGATCAACCCAGGCAACAGCGGCGGTGCGCTGATCGACCTTAATGGAAATGTGATCGGGATCAATGCTGCCAAGACGGCTTCCACCGAGGTGGAGGGCATGGGGTTTGCCATTCCGATCTCAAAGGCACAGGAAATTTTAAATAACCTGATGACAAAGAAAACACGTGTTGCAGTTACCGAGAGCGCACAGGGCTACCTGGGAATCCAGGGAACCAATATTGATGCATCGGCAGCCCAGGAATTTGGTATGCCGGTGGGAATCTACGTGTACAAGATCGTGGAAGGCGGAGCGGCAGCATCCTCCGAATTAAAGGAAAAAGATATCATAACCAAGTTTGACGGCCAGTCCGTGACCAATATGGAGGAGCTAAAGCAGATGCTCACCTATTATGAGGGCGGTTCCACCGTTACACTCACCGTCCAGTCCCTGGTGAACGGGGCTTATGTGGAGCATGATGTGCAGGTTACACTGGGCACAAAGCCGGCAGCTGATTCATAAAATACCGCAACGGTTCAGGCCGGTCAGGAAGATAAGCTGCCCTGAACTGCTACAAAATACCAATAAATATTTATACCTATTTTATGGAAAATATGATATACTGAACCTAATAGACATTAAAGGAGGTTCAGCTTATGAAATTAGTTTATGCAATCGTAAGGAACGACAACGAAGATGATGTAGTAAGCCAGTTAACCCAACACCACTACAGCGTAACAAGGTTATCGACCACAGGCGGATTTTTAAAAAAGGGCAATACCACACTTATGATCGGTGCGGAAGACGATAAGGTGCAGGAAGTTATTGATATCATCAAGCAGGAGTGCGGGCAGCACCAGAAGCTTACAGTGAACATGCCATACATTTCCGGTACCACCATGGTGAATTACGCCACCATGCCCATGACCGTGGAAGTGGGCGGAGCCACCATCTTTGTGATCAATGTAGACCGTTACGAGAAAATTTAATACACATTGCAGGCAGCAAAGGCGCCTGTGCACGGCTGGGACCAACAGCATCTGCACAGACGCCTTTTAAATATGTAAATGATTGGATATTCTTCAAGAATCTGGATACCCTAAAGTCTATATAGGACAGAATAAGGCCCGGTGCCTTTGCTATTCCGTAAAAACATATATATGCAGAGTACTTAAAAAAATGCAAGAATTTGTTAAATTCAACTTGTTTCCCCCATTCACTGCGTATATAATAAGTCTATATGCATTATTTACAATAAGGAAAGGGGTATACCATGGGATTTATTGATGTTATTAAAGAAAAAGCAAGAGCAGATAAGAAGACCATTGTTCTTCCAGAGTCTATGGACCGCAGGACATGGGTGGCTGCTGAGAAGATTTTAAAAGAGGATTTGGCAAATCTTGTTATTATCGGAACACCGGAGGATATCGGTGAGCACAGCAACGGACTGGACGTGTCCGGCGCAACCATTATCAACCCACAGACATATGAGAAAACTCAGGAGTATATAGATTTATTCGTAGAACTGAGAAAAGCCAAAGGCATGACCGAGGAAAAGGCCAGGGAAACCATTTTGAATGATTATGCATACTACGGCTGCCTGATGATCAAGAAGGGCGATGCGGACGGTATGGTATCCGGCGCCTGCCATTCCACTGCCAACACACTGCGTCCATGCCTGCAGGTGATCAAGACCAAGCCAGGCACAAAGCTGGTATCCGCATTTTTCCTCATGGAAGTTCCGGACTGCCAGTTTGGCGATAATGGAACCTTTGTATTTGCCGACTGCGGCCTGAACCAGAATCCGAATCCGGAAGAACTGGCGGCAATTGCAGTATCCTCTGCTGAGAGCTTTAAGCTGCTCACAGGAAGGGATGCCAAGGTTGCGATGCTTTCCCATTCCTCCAAAGGCAGTGCAAGCCACGCAGATGTGGACAAGGTGGTAGAGGCAACCAGACTGGCTAAGGAGATGGCTCCTGAACTGGAACTGGACGGCGAGCTTCAGCTGGATGCAGCCATTGTTCCTGAGATCGGCGAGTCCAAGGCTCCGGGCAGCAAGGTGGCCGGACATGCGAACGTACTGGTATTCCCGGACCTGGATGCAGGCAATATCGGATACAAGCTGGTGCAGAGACTTGGCAAGGCAGAAGCCTATGGCCCAATGTGCCAGGGTATTGCAAAGCCTGTTAACGATTTATCCAGAGGCTGCTCTGCAGATGACATTGTAGGTGTTGTGGCTATTACCGCTGTACAGTGCCAGAATAATTAATAAGATTAAGGAGAATATTACAATATGAAGATTTTAGTAATCAATTGCGGCAGCTCCTCTTTAAAATATCAGTTAATTGATATGGAGAATGAAAGTGTAGTGGCAAAGGGACTTTGCGAGAGGATCGGAATCGAAGGCTCAAAGCTGACCCATCAGCCTTCCGGCAAGGACAAGTTCGTGATCGAGAAGCCGATGCCAACCCACAAGACGGCCATTGAGATGGTAATGGAAGCACTGCAGGATGCAGACCACGGAGTGATCAAGGATACCAGCGAGATTTCCGCCATCGGACATCGCGTACTGCACGGCGGCACTGTGTACAGCGATTCCATTGTTGTGAACGAGGATGTAAAGAGAGTGATCCGTGAATGCTTTGACCTTGGACCTCTGCATAACCCGGCAAACCTGATGGGAATCGAGGCATGTGAGGCTGCTATGCCAGGAACGCCCAATGTTGCTGTATTTGATACTGCGTTTGGCATGTCCATGCCTGAGAAAGCATATATGTATGCGATCCCTCATGAGTACTTTGAGAAATACGGCATCCGCCGCTACGGCTTCCACGGAACAAGCCACAAGTTCGTATCTGCTGAGGCTATCAAGTTCGGCGGCCTGGATCCCAAGACCGCAAAGGTGATCGTGTGCCACCTGGGGAACGGCTCCAGCGTGTCTGCTTCCATCGGCGGCAAGTGCGTGGATACCAGCATGGGATTAACGCCTCTTGAAGGACTGATCATGGGAACCAGAAGCGGTGACGTGGATCCTGCCGTGCTTCAGTTCATCATGAACAAGGAGGGCCTTGATATCAACGAGATGCTGAATATTCTGAATAAGAAGTCCGGTGTTTACGGTATGACAAACGGTATCTCCAGTGACTTCCGCGATATTGAGAATGCTAAGGCAGAGGGCAACCATCTGGCAGAAGTTGCACTGGATGCGTTCATCTACCGCGTGACCAAGTATGTGGGCGCTTACGCAGCAGCCATGAACGGCGTAGATGCGATCGCGTTTACCGCAGGCGTTGGTGAGAATGACAAGGCCGGAAGAAAGGCTATTTGTGAGAATCTGGCTTACATGGGTGTGAAGATCGATGACGAGCTTAACAATATACGCGGCGAGGAGAGAGTGATCTCTTCTGCTGATTCCAAGGTAAAGGTTATGCTGATCCCAACCAATGAGGAGCTGGCGATCGCAAGAGAGACTCTTGACCTGGTTCAGTAAATTTCCATAAGAAATTGCGTATTTCTGGAAACTTTTTATTGACAAACCCCTTGCACCTATGTATAATAGCATAGGTGCATATCAAGGAGTATATGGTATGCTGATTAATTTATCGGAACTGTTTCCCGTGGAGGGAAAGTCTAAAACTTATACCCAGGAGCTGGATATGACACAGTTTCAGGCGCCGGACGGCACCTATGAGATTGTGGAAAAACAGCCGGTGACCCTGGTGATAACAAACCGGGGCGATAAGATACTTACTGTGACAGGAGAGGCTGACCTAAGCCTTGAGATGCCGTGCGGCAGGTGCTTGGAACCGGTGAAAGTTCCCTTTCATCTGGAGATTGACCAGGAACTGGACATGAACCGGACAGAGGAGGAGCGGGTAGAGGCTTTGGATGAGCAGTTCTATATTAATGGTTATAATCTGGATGTCGACCAGCTGGTTGGTAATGAGTTAACCTTGAACCTGCCTATGAAGGTTCTCTGCAGTGAAGACTGTCAGGGGATTTCTAATAGA
>Ga0129314_1000484_pt1 | contig 41870 bp, 46 predicted proteins | sample O1111metagenome_FD_94431 | JGI IMG/M metagenome (GOLD analysis project Ga0129314, IMG submission 94431) | Orangutan individual fecal microbial communities from fecal samples from Wisconsin, USA - O1111 metagenome | ecosystem: Host-associated > Mammals > Digestive system > Large intestine > Fecal... | reverse complement strand
CGGCAGGCCTCCAGCAGGGAGCGCAGGTCATCCGGCGGCGGCGCGGAAAGGGCAAGGCGCCTGCCGGAAATCGGATGGGAAAAGGACACCCTCTCACAGTGCAGTGCCTGTCTCCCAATCAGGCGGGAATCCCCTCCATAGAGCGCGTCCCCCAGAAGCGGATGGCCGGCGGCCGCACAGTGTACGCGAATCTGATGCATTCTTCCGGTGAGCAGTCGGCAGCGCAGAAGAGTGCAGTCCCCTTCCGGACTGTATCCCAGCGCCGTATACTCGGTCACTGCCGAAAGCCCGTCCGGAAGGACGGCCTGCTTTGGCTCATAGGGGACCTCCCTGCCGAGCGGAAGATCAATTCTCCCGCTGCCTGTGATCCGGCCGTGGGCGACGGCAAGGTAGCTCTTTTCGATGTTCCGCCAGAGCTTCGCCGCGGCCAGCTGGTGCTTTGCCGCGACCAAAGCGCCACTGGTGTCTTTATCCAGCCGGTTCATCGCCCGAAACACCCCCTCGGCGGCGTTTTCCAGCGTATCATAGCGGTGGGAGCCGGAGCGGTGGCAGACCATTCCGGCAGGCTTGTTGTAAACGGTCAGGTCCTCATCCTCATAGAGGACCGGAACCCCGACGCTGAGACGGTGCACCCGGGGCGGATCGAGGGGCAGAGCGACGGCAAGGATTTCTCCCGGACGCAGCGGGCGGGTCGAGCGGACCCGCTCCCCCGCGACGGTCAGCCCCTCGGGCAGCTGCTTGAGAAGGACGATCAGCCGCTTGGAATAGCCCTCGGCCAGCAGCCGTTCCTCAACCGTCTCCCCCTCCCGCGCCGCGGGATAGGAGAAGCGGCGTGCCGGGCTCACAGCCCACGCTCCAGCAGGAGGCCGCCCAGCGCCTCGGGCAGCTCATGCGGCAGCATGGCCACCTTGGAGGAACGCAGCGCACAGCGCATCCCCGCCGCGCCATGCAGCCTTACCGCGGCGGCGGCCGCCTCCGCCGGCTCAAGTCCCTGCGCCAGCAGCGAAGCGGCAAAGCCGGCCAGCACATCCCCCGAGCCGCCCCGCGCCATTCCCGCATTCCGTCCTTCATAAAGAAAGATCCGCCCATCCGGAGCGGCCACGACGGTGTCGGCGTCCTTGAGCACAACGATGCAGCGGTGCTCCCGCGCAAAGGCCGCGGCGCATCCCCGCGGATCCGCCTGAATCGTTTCCACGTCAAGTCCGGTCAACCGCGCCATCTCCCCCATATGCGGGGTCAGCACAGGAGGCTGCTTCGCTTCCCGCAGCAGCCAGAGCCGTCCGGCGACGGCATTAAGGCCGTCCGCGTCAATCAGCAGCGGGCAGGGGGCGCCGCGCAGCAGTCCTGCCGTCAGGGCTTTCCCGTCGGATGAAAGGCCAAGACCGCAGCCCACCAGAAGCGCCGACGCGGACCGCGCCCGCTCGAGCAGCGGCTCCACGGCCCGCGCGGAGATCTGCCCCGCTCCGTTGTCGGGCAGTGCCAAAAAGGTCGGTTCGTACAGCTTGGCCTGCGCGGCGGCAAGCACCGGCAAAACGGAAGCGAGGGTAACAATTCCGGCTCCCATCCGCAGCGCCGCCAGAGTGCAGAGCGCCGCGGCCCCGGTGTAGCCGGCGCTGCCCGCGACGACCAGCAGCCGCCCGAAATTCCCCTTGTGCGCACCGGGATTGCGGGCGGGCAGCAGTGCGGCCGCTTCTCCCACCGTCAGCATACGGGGTTCCTGCTTTTGCTCCATGTCAAGTCCTCCCTGCGGCCAAGTTTCTCCTGATCAGTGTAACACGCGTCCCGAGCCTTTTGCAACGGGAACCGGCCTCCGCGAAAAAAATTCCGTAGTATTTTACCCAAATATTACGAATTGTATCGAATGTTTGGAACATTTCGTCATTCATCAAAATGTTCTTGTATTCCGGCGAGGCTTGTGCTACTATACATTTAGAAGATCTTCTAAATGAAAAAGGAGGCGGCAGCATGGGATTCTCGGAAACCTTCAAGGCCCTTTCCGACCCGACCCGGCGGGAAATTCTCCGGATGCTGAAGTCCGGGCCGATGAGCGCCGGGGAGATCGCCGCCCATTTTTCCATCACCGGCGCTTCGATCTCTCACCATCTTTCGGTAATGCGTGACGCCGGGCTGGTGCTGGACGACCGGGTGGGTAAATACATCTATTATGAACTGAATCTTACGGTGGTCGATGAGCTGCTCGCCTGGGCGGCCGACCTGAAAGGAGATGGTTTCCAATGAAATTCAGCAGAAAAACGACAATTCTGATTTGGGCGCTCGCGCTTCTGCCGCTGGCCGCGACAGCTGTTCTGTACCGAAGCCTTCCGGAACAAATTCCCGGGCAGTGGAGCCTTGACGGAAGCGTCCGATACGATCCAAAGGCAACGATTTGGGGAATCGCACTGCTTTCTCCGCTCTTTGCCTTTCTGATTCCGCTGATGGCGAGAATCGATCCGCGGCGGAAGAACTATCAGAAATTCCCGGGAACCTATCAGGGATTTCTGGTCGCTCTGATGCTGTTTCTTGCCGCGATGAACGGCATCATCCTCTCCGAAAGCCTGCACCCCGGGCGCATCAACGTCGCCAAGGTCGTCACCATCGGCTGCGGCCTGCTCTTCGCCTGGCTTGGCAATGTGATGCCTAAAATCCGCAGCAACTTTTTCTTCGGCATCAAGACGCCCTGGACCCTCTCGGACCCGCGTGTCTGGGAACGGACCCACAGGCTGGGCGGCTACTGCTTTTTTGCAGGCGGAATTCTGACGGTCCTTTTTGCGCTTCTGCTGCCGCAGCGGATTCTCTTTTACAGTTTCTTTGCTCTAATGATGGCAATCTGCCTTGTCCCCGCGATCATGAGCTTTATCTGGTATCAAAGGCTTTCCGGCAAGGGAACGGACAAGAGCTGAGCACAAGCCCATGCCCGCGCGGATCAAACCTCATCCGATCAATGGGCTGCACCGCCGCCGGAGGAGCACAAGCCCATGCCTGCGGCCAGAACAGGCGGCTTAGACGCGCTCCATCAGAGCGCCAGATGCAATGCCAGATGCAATTTTGTCCTGCCCCCACCACTGGCTCCGCGAGCCGTAAACAGGCATCCACGAAGACGGCGGCTCCCCACCGCTGAAAAAGCACTGTCGCGGCCCGCTTTCTCCGGCGCTTGAATCGGAAGCTTCTTACGCGGCGCGTCCACGAAGGCGGCGGCTCTCCACAGAAGAAAGAAGGCGCGGATTTCATCAATCCGCGCCTTCTTTGAATGGGAGAGCGTTTGCAGCTTATCCCAGCAGATTTGGCAGGAACAGGACGGTCTGCGGGATAAAGGTGACAATCAGCAGCACGACAATGAGCACCGCGATCATCGGAAGCAGGTCGCGCATCTGCTCCTTGAGGGAAACCTTTGCGATCGAACCGGCGACAAAAAGACAGACGCCCAGCGGAGGGGTGCACATGCCGATGGTCAGGTTGACCGCCATAATCAGGCCGAAGTGAATCAGATCGATATTGTACATCTGCACCATCGGCAGGAAAAGCGGAGTAAAGAGCACCAGCGCGCTGGTCGTGTCGATGAAGGTGCCCGCGATGAGCAGAATCACGTTGATGACCATCAACAGGGCAACCTTGCTGTGAATTGCGGAAGCCATCATGGCGCTGATGGCCTGCGGCACCTGATTGACGGTGATGATCCAGGTGAACAGCGAGGCAAATGCGACGACGATCAATACCTGACCGGTCGATTTGGCACAGTTGACAAGGGCACCGATGATGCTCTTGAACTTGAGCTCACGATAGATGAAGATGCCGACGATCAGCGCATAGAAAACAGCAATCGCGCCCGACTCGGTGGCGGTGAACTTGCCGCTCATGATGCCGCCGATGATGATCACCGGCATAAAGAGCGCGAGAAGCGCGCTTTTTCCGGCATGGAGAATCTCCTTGAGGGAGGCGCGGGTTTCACGTCCCTTATAATTACGCTTTTTGCCGACGATGTAGCTGTAAATCATCAGGCCGATGCCCATCAGGATGCCGGGGATGAAGCCGCCGATGAACAGCTTGCCGACGCTCACGTTGGCCATGACGCCATAAATCAGCAAGGGAATCGACGGCGGGATGATCGGCCCGATCGAGCCGCCGCAGGCGGACAGCGGAGCGGAGAAGGTATTCTCATAGCCCTTCTCCTTCATCAGCGGGATCATGATGCCGCCGATGGCGGCGGTGGCGGCAATGGCCGATCCGGTAATCGCCGCAAAGAACATGCAGGCGAGGATATTGACCATCGCCAGACCGCTCGGAAAATGTCCCAGCAGAGTGTCGGCGAAATCAACCATCCGCTTGCTCATGCCGCCCTGGAACATCAGCTCGCCGGCCAGCATGAAAAGGGGAATCGCGATCAGCGCGATCGAATCGGCGCCGGTAAACATCCGCTGCACCACAACCAGCGGGGGAAATCCGTTTAAGAGAACGCCGCCCAGCGAGACAAAGCCGAGGGAAAAGCAGATCGGAACGCCGATCAGAAAGATTGCAAAGAGCCAAAGAATCATTCCCATCGCTTAATTTCCCTCCTCTTGCGCGCCGCCGAAGTTCTTGACCTGCCCGATGATATGGGGAACCATGTAGTAGAGCATCAGGACGGCGGAAATCGGAACGCTCAGGTAATAATAGAACATCGGGACCGGCAGGTAAGGGGCAAGCTGCGTCTTGCCGGTAACGGCAAATTTCCATCCATAATAAGCGAGGAAGATGAAAAATCCGCAGAGCGCGATATTGATGACAAGCTCAAGGGCGGCCCGCAGCTTCGGCTTCAGGCAGGAGATGACCACATCGATATTCAGATGAGCCTTCTCCCGCACACACCAGGCGGCGCCCAGAAAAACGAGGTAAGTAAAGCAAAGGCGGATCACGTCCTGGCTCCAGGCCAGCGGACTCTTGAGAACAAAACGGAACACTACCTGCAGAAAGGTCACCAGAAAGAGCACAAAGGCGCTGGTGGCCATCAGCGTCTTGATGACGCCGTCCACAACCTTGGTAACGGTTTTCATGAAAGCTCCTCCCGAATGGAGCAGGACACGAGGTCCGACGGCTTCGTGTCCTGCTTCGACTCACAATTCTTTATTTGGAAGCGAGGTAGTTCATCACTTCCTCAACCAGAGCAGGATCGACCAGCTTCTTGACCTCTTCACGCTGATAGAGGCCCTCGGTAGCCTTAACGAAGGAGTCGAGATCGGGCTCGGTGACGATCATGCCGGCAGCCTTGATCTCCTCGAGGTACTTGTCCTCCTGGGCGGAGATGGCCTTGCGCTGCTCCACAACGGCGTATGCCGCGGCGTCATCAACCGCCTTCTGGAGCTCGGCGGACAGGGAATCATAGAAATCCTTGTTCATGATCATGCTCTGAGCGGCATAGGTGTGGCCGTCCAGGGTCATATACTTCTGAACTTCGTTGAAGCGGGAGGCCGCGATCGAGGTAACAGGGTTCTCCTGACCGTCAACCATGCCCTGCTGAAGCGCGGTGTAAAGCTCATTGAAAGGAACGGGGGTGGCGGTGGCGCCGAGCGCGTCGGTCAGGGCAAACCAGATGGGCGCTTCCTGAACGCGGATGCTCAGTCCCTTCATATCCTCGGCGCTCTTGACCTCGCGGACGTTGTTGGTGAAGTGACGGAAGCCGAGCTCGGTGAAGCCGAGATGCTTGAAGCCCTGTGCCTCAAAGAGAGGGGCAAACTTGTCCTGAAGCATGTTGTCCAGCACGTCATAGGCCTCTTCCTTGTTCGCAAAGAGGTAGGGGATCGAAAGGACCTGCACCTCGGGAACCCACGCGGGCAGGGTGCCGTCGGTGGTGACGATGGTCATCTGAATGGTGCCGAGCTTGACGCCCTCAGCGGCCTCACGCTCGCCGCCGAGCGCGCCGTTCGGGAAAATGTTGACCTTGAACTGGCCGTTCGAAAGCTCCTCGACCTTCTCCTTGAAGAAGGTGGCGCCGACGGTGGACTGATGGTCCTCGTTGCCGACGGTGGCAATCTTGATCTCATAGGTCTTGCCCGCGGGAGCAGCCGAAGAAGCGGCCTCCGGAGCGGCGCCCGAGGCAGCGGGAGCGGCGGAAGACGATGCGCCGCCGCAGCCGGCGAGGGTCATGGCAAACAGCGAAAGAGCAAGCGCAAAACCAGCAAACTTTTTCATGATTATCTTTCCTCCTCAGTAATGGCAGTCGCACGATAGAAGCAGGCGATCGAACGCGAAAGGGTATCGTCAACCAGCTCGCAGCGGAAAGTCGTTCCGAACTTGAAGCCGGCCAGCGCCGGAACAGTGCCGGAGAAGATGACGCTGTTGCCGATGTCTCCCACCCGTTCACGAAGCTCCGAGAGGATCTTCTCGGGCGGCAGGATGTCGGCAAGGGTGCCGTCCTGATAGGGAATTTCGGCGCCGTCCACCGTCTGGAAGGACCGGACGCGGATCGAATCCCAGTGAGCCTTGAGGTCGTCGTAATCCCACACGTCCATGCCGATCGGCTTGGGGCAGATCTGCTTGGCCTTGAGAACGTTCTGTCCTTCAAGCTCGCGGTCGGTATGGTCGCTGCCTACCCCGATGTAAATTTTGTCCCCGCAGACAAGGATGATGTATTCCACCTCGCCGCAGGTGCGGTTTCCGACGAACTGAAGGTCCTCCTCCTGAGTCAGAAGCAGGTTCGAGCACTCGAAGATCGTCGGGATTTTCTTCGGCGCGGGCACGCCGAGGTCCCGCTCAAGCTCGCGGATGTGCTCCATGGTTTTCTCCATGTTGCGTCCGGCATAGCCGATCGCAAAGAGATGCTGGTATTCCATCTCGAGGGGCTTGACGCTCCCCCCCTGGTGGAGGCGGAAGGAAATCTTGCTCATGGGTCTGGTTCCTCCTTATTTGATTTCATATAGAGCAGGGCGGCGGTCACGGTAGACGTTGATGCTCTCGCGAATGCCGCGCACAACCTCAAGATCAAGATCGGCGGTCAGGATCTGTTCCCCCTCGCCGCCGAGCACAAGAACCTCTCCCCACGGGTCGAGGAGGATCGAGTGGCCCGCATACTTGGTCTGGCCCGCCGTTCCGCAGGAATTGGTGGCCACGACAAACATCTGGTTCTCGATGGCGCGGGCGGTGTTGAGAAGCTCCCAGTGGCGGGTGCGCAGCTTGGGCCACTGGGCGACGACGAAGAGCAGGTCGATGCCGCGCAGCGCGAGGCTTCTCACCAGCTCGAGGAAACGGATATCGTAGCAGATGACGATTCCGCAGCGGACTCCGTCCAGCTCAAAGGTCACCAGACGATCTCCAAACTCGAAGGAATGGTGTTCCCCCATCGGGGTGAACAGGTGGGTCTTGTCGTAATCCGCAACGACCTCGCCCTGACGGTTGAAGGTATAACTGGTGTTATAGATTTTGCCGTCCCGAACATTGGAAACCGAACCGGCGACAATGTTGACGCCCAGTTCCTTTGCAAGGGGGCCGAAGGTGGCCTTGACCCGTTCGCCCTCGCGGTCGGAGAGCGCCTCGAGGTTTTCGCTGGGGAAAAAGCCGACGTTCCAGGTTTCAGGCAGGGTGATAACATCCGCCCCGGTCGCAGCCGCGCGCCGCACCAGCTCCACCGCATGAGCGAAGTTGTACTCGGGTTCTCCGAGCTTCATATCCATCTGGATTGCGGAAACTCTCACGCTGAAATCCTCCTTTTGAAAATTTGGTGATTCCGCTTGCCGCAGAATCAAATATGTGATATGTTATATATATCATATTCCATGGCGCAGGTCAATCATTTTTTCAAACTTTATCCATATATTCCTATATTCAGATCTCTCATTTGTACTTTTTCACAAGTGATTTTAAGTGATCTTGCAATCAGATAAAATTCTCCGGTCCGACAGTTGAAAAAAAGCGCCGGTTCCTGTATTCTTGTAAGGTAAAATATCGGATACAATCAGAAGGAATGAAACGTATGAACCCGCAACAAAACCATCCCGGGGCCGGCGATTCGCTTTTCGGCTCCGACCCCATCTCCTCCCACACCTATAAGGAACAGGCCTACCGCCTGATCAAGGACGCCATCATTTATCGGAAAATGAAGGTCGGCGTCGTCTATTCCCAGGACGGCATCTGCGCTGACATGCAGATTTCCCGCACGCCGGTGCGCGAAGCCCTGCTCGAGCTTCAGCAGGAGGGATATGTCAGCATTCTGCGGGGACGCGGAATCACCATCGTCCCACTGGGCCAGAAGGAAGCGCGCGATATCATTGAGATGCGCCGCTGCATCGAGCCGCTCGGCAGCTTTCTCGCGGCGCAGCGCCGTTCAAGCAACCAGCTCGGCAACCTTTTCAGCGCCCTGCAGGAGATGGAGAAGAACGCGGGCAGCAGCGACAACGCCCTGATGTACCGGCTTGACCGGGAATTCCATTACCATATGTTTCAGGCAGCGGATAACGGCTGGCTCCAGCGGACCAACGAGCAGCTCCGGGATCACATTCTCCGGTTTGAGAATCAGGAGGCATTTCAGATTGTTCCCGTTCTCGAAGAGCACCGCGGCGTCTATCGCGCCATTGAGCGCGGGAATCCCGCGGAAGCCGCCGAAGCGATGCGGATTCATATGGCAAACAGCATCCGCCGTACGATGAGTCACATCGTCCCGCTCGGGGAGGAAAATGCGGACCCGACGGCGGCAATGGGCATTCTTCCGCCTGTGACCGGCTGAAAGAAAAACGCGAAAGGCCCCTGCAAACGATCCTTCATCGTTTGCAGGGGCTTTTTATCCGCGTTCGGTCCGCCGCCGCAGTCCGCCTCCCCCAACCGGCCGGAGCATTGCGGGCAGCTCAGACCGCAATGCCGCATGAATTGCCGGCAATGCCCTTTCGGGTTTGCTCCATGCTCTCATTGGGGGAGCGAAGGCTTCCATTCACCTTTCCCGCCGCGCTGCTTCATCTCGTTTATGGCCTATTATGCCGGGAGCGCGGTGTGCCCTTCGAACCTTTCTCCGCGCCCCGGACCCGTTTCGGCATCATGTGCTTTCCCCGCCGGAGGGCTGCGCCGGGTCTGCCTCTGCGAACGCGGGAGACAGAGCCTTTCGGCGCCGGACACGGCAAACGGGTTCCCCATACGGAGATCATCCGCATGGGGAACCCGCCTTATCACGGCGCTTTATTTTTTACACAAGTTTCTTTCAGCCGATCTCCCGCAGGATTTTATCCCCGACATAGAGGCCGTGGGCCGCCGCATGGGAGAGCGAGCGAGTGAATCCCGCGCCGTCTCCGACCGCGTAGATGCCCCGGCATCCCTCCAGCTCGAAGTCCTCGGCGGCGGGGCGCGCCGAATAATATTTGCATTCAATGCCATAGAGCAGGGTATCATAATTTGCCGTTCCGGGCGCAATGGCATCCAAAGCGTGCAGCGTCTCGATGATATTGTCAAGCTGGCGCTTGGGCATGCACAGGCTCAGATCACCCGGCACCGCATCAAGGGTCGGGCGGGTGGTCGATTGACCAAGCCGGTGCTCGTTGGTTCGCCGCCCGCTTTCAAGGTCACCCAAACGCTGCACCAGCACACTGCCGCCGGAAATCATGTTGGCAAGCGAGGCGACCGCCCGGGCGTAGTCGATCGGCTCGTTGAAGGGCTGGGTAAAGCGGATGGTGGTGAGCAGCGCGAAGTTGGAGTTCCTGGTCTTGCGGCATTCATCGCGGTAGGAGTGCCCGTTAACGGTCAGAATGCCGGAGGTGTTCTCCATGACGACGCTCCCCCGCTCGTTGAAGCAGAACATCCGGGTGGTGTCGCCGTACATTTTCGAGCGGTACCAGATCTTCGGCTCATAAATCTGGGAGGAAAAGTCCTGCCAGATCAGAGATGGCATCTCAACCCGCACTCCGATGTCAATCTGATTGTTGTTCATCCGCACTCCGTTTTTGCGGCACCAGTCCGCGAAATACCGGCTTCCGGCCCGTCCGACCGCGAAGATGATCCGCTCCGCGTCCACCTGATCGGTCTCCCCGTTCCTGCCGCGCAGGGTCAGCTGATGATGCTCGCGGTCAACATCAACCGCTTCCGTCTCGGTACGGATCTCGATTTTATCCCGCAGCGAATCGACCAGCTTCATCATGGTGGCAAAGTTGGCATCGGTGCCCAGATGCTTGAGCTGCGCCTGGTGCATATGGAGGTCATGCTGCAGGCAGAGTTTTTTCAGCGAATCACTCGGCATAAAACGGTCGGTTGTCGCTCCAAAGCCCACCAGTACCGCGTCAGCCTGTTCGATATAGTGAATAACCAGCTCCTGCGGGAGGTAGTCGGTAAGCCATCCGCCGTATTCGGTTGAGATGACATATTTCCCATCTGAGAAGGCGCCCGCCCCGGCCAGCCCCTCCATAATCGAGCAGTGCTTGCAGTGGACGCAGGTTTTTGCCTTTCCGGTCACCATCGGGCAGCTCCTGTACTTGAGGTCGGGGCCCTTTTCGACCAGCAGAATCTTGAGTGACGGACGCTTTTCGGTCAGGCGGTAGGCGGCCATCAGTCCGCCGATTCCTCCCCCGATGATCGCGACATCATAACTGCGGTTGGTTTGGTTTGCCACGGTATCCATTCCTTTCAGACAGCATCATACAGACCGCCCCGCGGACCCGGGGTATCTCCCCCGCCCCGCCAACGGCAGCCTGAATTTGGTGATTGACAGTTTCTTATACGCCCGTTATTTGGCTTTCGACCGCAAACGGCATATTGATTATAGCATAAAAGGGTATCAAAGCAAAGCCATGGAATTCTTTCCATTGATTCTTTGACTTTTTCCTCAAATTTATCTTGATTTTTTTGGCATTGACAGGTATCATGAATCATAAATCGTTTGATTTTTAAGTATTTTTACACAGATTTTAGACAAAAAGGAAGATGAAGATGAAGCCGCTCACCTTGGATAAGATCTACCATGCCGCCTTCACAATGAAGGGGGTCGTCCGCACCACCGACCTGATTCACGCGCCCGACCTGCTGGAAGGGAGCGAGATCTACCTGAAAACCGAGAATTTGCAGGTGACCGGCTCCTTCAAGGTGCGCGGGGCCTACTACAAAATCTCGCAGCTCTCCCCGGAGGAGCGGGCCCACGGGGTCATCGCCTGCTCCGCGGGCAACCACGCGCAGGGAGTGGCTCTTGCCGCAACCCGCGCCGGACTGACCTCGACCATCTGCATTCCGGATGGCGCACCGATCTCAAAGGTGGAGGCCACCAAGCGCTACGGCGCACGGGTCGAGCTGGTCAAGGGCGTCTATGACGACGCCTATGCCCGCGCCTGCGAGCTTCAAAAAGAAACCGGCGCCGCGCTGATCCATCCGTTTGACGATCCGACGGTCATCGCGGGCCAGGGCACCATCGGGCTGGAGATTCTCGACCAGCTTCCCGACGTCGATGCGGTCATCGTTCCGATCGGGGGCGGCGGCCTGATCTCCGGCGTGGCCTTCGCCATCAAATCCCTCAATCCGTCCGTCAAGGTCTATGGGGTGCAGGCCTCCGGCGCGCCTTCGATGCTCAACGCCATCGAGCGCCACCAGCGCGAGCCGCTTTCCTCCGTCGCGACGGTGGCCGACGGCATCGCGGTCAAGATGCCGGGCGAACTGACCTATGAACTCTGCTCCAAATACGTCGATCAGATCGTCACCGTCACTGATGACGAAATTTCGACCGCCATCCTCACCCTGATCGAAAAGCAGAAGCTGATCGCCGAGGGCGCGGGCGCTGTTTCCTTCGCCGCGATGCTCTTTGAGAAGCTCCCGCTCAAGGGGAAGAAGGTTGTCTGCCTCATTTCGGGCGGCAACATCGACGTCAATATCCTTTCCCGGGTCATCAGCCGCGGACTCATCATGTCCGGCCGAAACACCCACCTGCGGATTGAACTGACCGACAAGCCCGGACAGATGGAGCTGGTTTCCCACATCATCGCCGCCCACGGCGCGAACATCACCGGCGTCAACCACAACCGCACCGCCGACAACAAGAATATCACGGACTGCTTCCTCGACCTCGACATCGAAACCCGCAACCTCGAGCACCTGATGGAGATCAAAACCGCGCTGCGCGAAGCAGGATTTCAGGTTTCCCGGCGCTGAACGGCAAATTTCTCCTTGCCAACCTGTTTTCTTCCCGCTATCATAGAGGTTGGACAAGTCCACAGTAAGGAGGAACAAACAATGACACCCACGCTGGAACAGCTCCGAGAAAAGAAGGGTTTCCTGTGCGACATGGACGGTGTGATCTACCATGGCAACCGTCTCCTGCCCGGGGTCAAGGACTTCGTAAGCTGGCTTTACGCCGAAGGAAAGAGCTTCCTGTTTTTGACCAATTCGAGCGAGCGCAGCCCGCTTGAGCTTCAGCAGAAGCTTGCCCGGATGGGCCTCGAGGTGGATGAAAGCCACTTCTATACCAGCGCCCTTGCAACCGCGAAATTTCTGAGCCGCCAGGCCCCCGGATGCACCGCCTACGCCATCGGCGCGCCGGGCCTCTTCAACGCCCTCTATGATGTCGGCATCACGATGAACGATGTCAATCCCGACTATGTTGTGGTCGGAGAGGGGCGCAACTACAACTATGAAAACATCCTCAAGGCGGTCGCGCTGGTGCGGGCCGGCGCCAAGCTGATCGGCACCAATACCGACCTCACGGGACCGATTGAGGACGGCATCGCTCCCGCCTGCCGCGCCCTCTGCGCCCCCATCGAACTCGCCACCGGAAAATCGGCTTATTTCGTCGGCAAGCCGAACCCGCTGATGATGCGCACCGGACTCAAACTGCTCGGCTGCCATTCGAATGAGGCTGTCATGATCGGCGACCGGATGGATACGGACATCGTCGCGGGAATGGAAACCGGACTTGACACGGTTCTGGTCCTTTCGGGGGTCAGCGACATGGCGACCATCGACCAGTTTCCCTACTGCCCCACCTATGTCATGGACGGCGTCGGAAACATTCCGCCCGCCTGCCGGTAGGTTCCCCCCGTCGTGTGCGTTCTCTGCCATTTCGTCGGGTTTGAGACAAAAGCCTTTACAGGGTGTCTCCGCCGGCAGAACCGGGGGTTCCCCTCCCTCAAAAATCAACCGCCCCGCGTTGGTGCTTCCAACGCGGGGCGGCTTTCTCATCCGACGTCTTTTGGAAAAAGCTATTCTTCAATACCTGCCAGCGCCTGTGCCTCGCCCATCAGAGCATTGATGTCGTCGGGGGTCAGGCCGTCAAAGATGCTGCTGATATAATCGGCCAGATCGGTGTCGCCCTTCTTAACCGCCGCAACGTTTCCGTCGCTTTCATACTCAATGCCGATGTCGAGCATCACAAGGTCGTCGTGCGCCGCGGCAAAGCCGGCGGCCATCATGTTGTCAAGGAAAACCGCTTCGACCTTGCCGGCCTTGAGCTCAGCGATCTCATCGCCGACCTTGCTCAGCAGCACGACGTTTTCCGGACCGGCAATGCCGCCTGCAACGCCTTCCTGAATCGAGCCCTTCTGAGCCGCGACCTGGCAGCCGGCGAGACTCTCCTTGGTGGCGTACTTCTCGGCATCCGCGGCACGAACCACAACCACCTGCGCGCCATGGAAATAGGGGGTGGAGAAATCGACCGCCTTCGCCCGCTCAGGCGTGTTGGAAAGCGACGCCATCACAAAATCGAAATCACCCTTGTTCAGGCTGATCAGGAGATTGTCAAAGGACATATCCACAATCTCAAGTTCGACGCCCAGGCCGTCGGCAACCTTCTGAGCCAGGGATACGTCAAAACCGACGATGGTGTCCACGCCGTTGATCTCGGTATGGAACTCGAAGGGGGGATAGTCGGCGCTGGTGCCGAGGATAATCTTCCCGGCGGCTTTGATCTCAGCCAGACGGCCGGCCTCCTCCGGGGCCGCGGGGGCCTCCGGCGCCGGGCTGGCCTCAGCGGCGGAGCTGGCGGGAGCAGGAGCGCTGGAGCTCGAGGACCCGCACGCCGCCAGAGACAGGACCATGGCGAGCGACAGAACGACCAACAGTATCTTTTTCATATTCACACACTCTTTCTTTTTATTTTGGCGCTGTGCGGCTTATTCCCACAGCGGCTTATCCCAGAGCTTGACCATCGTGCCGATGCCCATCCTGCGGGCGTTGAGGAAAATTTCATAGCCGATCATGATGTCGAGCGCGCCCAGTCCCAGCGACGAGCAGTTGATAACCTCGTCAGTTCCCTTCCGGCCGGTCCATTTCCCCAGCACCATGTCGGAAAGCTCCACGACATTCTCCCGGGTCAGCTTGCCCGCCTTGAAGAGCTTGGCGGCCGCCTTGCTTTCATAGGTGATAATCTGATCCCAGTAATCGACCGCGATGACGTCGCTGGACGAAACCACGTCCAGATCCGCCTCGTAGGAGCCCATGTTGATGACGGTCATGCCCTTTTTGATCCAGCTCTTGTCGATAAAGGGGCTGCTGGCGGTCGTTTCGGTGATGACAACCTGCGAATCAAGCGCAGCGGTTTTGGCGTCGCTGGTCGGAACAATCTCGACGCTGTAGACGTCTTTGTAATCGGCGGCAAGGGCCTTGGCTTTGGCCAGGTTCATATCGCACAGATAGATCTTTTTGACCGCGGGCAGGCTCTCGCAGACAGCCATGACCATCGTGCGGCCGATCACGCCCGCGCCCACCAGCGTAACCGTCTCGGTGTTCTTGGGAGCGGTGTACTTGGCGAAAACGCCGGCCACGGCGGAGGTCCGCATGGCGGTAATCAAGGTGCCGTCGAGAATGCAGAAGGGCAGCACCGTCTCAGGGTCGCTGAGAATGGTGATGTCGATGCCGTAGGGAATACCGGGAATGCTGCTGTTCTTGCGGGATTCGGCCGCCCATTTGGTGCCGCCGACATTGATGTCGCCGCCGATGTAACAGGGCATCGAGTTGAAGAAGGAGTTCCAGTTGGCGCCCGAACCGATGGGCATGCCGATGTGGGTTTTGGGTGGATTGATAATCTGTCCCTTTCCCAGCAGCTCATAGGTTTTTTCCACCGCCTGGATGGTCATCTTCATATCCAATACGCCTGCTTTGATGACTTCCTCCTCCTGCAGGAAAAGGATGCCGGGGTCAATCGAGTGAATCATTCTTTTGTTTCCTCCTCAAGTTGCGATATGCTGCCATGCTCCGCGGGCCGGACCCGCGGCGTTTTAGATACAATTAAGAACCTTGGACAGGAAATCCTGTGTGCGGGGGTGGCGCGGCGCGGTAAAGAGCTGCTGCGGAGGCCCCTGTTCCAGAATCTGCCCGCCGTCCATAAAGAGCACCCGGGTGCCGACCTTCTGGGCAAATCCCATCTCGTGGGTCACAACCACCATGGTGATACCCTCTTCCGCCAGAGACTTCATGACGCCCAGCACCTCGCCGACCATCTCAGGGTCGAGCGCGCTGGTCGGCTCGTCGAAGAGCATCACATCAGGATTCATCGCCAGCGCCCGCACAATGGCAATGCGCTGCTTCTGTCCGCCCGACAGGCGGGAGGGATATTCCTGCGCCTTGTCCGCCAGCCCCACCCGCTCGAGCAGCTTCATCGCCCGCGCCTCGGCTTCTTCCTGGCTCTCTTTTCTGACCATTGTGGGGCCGATGGTGATATTCTGAAGGATGGTCAGGTGGTTGAACAGATTGAACTGCTGGAAGACCATCCCCATCTTCTGCCGCAGCAGGTTGATATCCGCGCCGGGAGCGCAGATGTCGTTTCCCTCAAAGATAATGCGGCCGCCGGTCGGCTCCTCCAAACGGTTCAGGCAGCGCAGAAATGTCGATTTGCCTGAGCCGGACGGCCCGATGACCGTCACAACCTCGCCCTTGAAAATCTCCTCATTGATGCCCCTGAGCACCTCGTTGCTGCCGAAGCTCTTATACAGGTCCTCCACATGGATCATCGCGCTCGATTTATCGCTCACTGCGTTTGAGCCTCCTTTCAAAGGTATCGACGCCCTTGCCGACCACAATATTCAGGATCAGGTAGATGACGGCCGAAATATAGTAGCAGGGCAGCGGGTTATAGGTGGCGGTAACCACGATGCCGTTATTGTACATCAGGTCACTGATCCCCAGGTATTGAATGACCGAAGTCTCCTTAATCATGACCATGAACTCGTTGCCGATGGCCGGCAGAATGTTCTTGATCGCCTGCGGCATGACGATATGCAGCATCGTCTGTCCGTTGGTCATGCCGATCGAACGGGCCGCCTCACTCTGCCCGATATCCACCGCCTGAATGCCGGAACGGATGACCTCCGCAACATAGGAAGCGGAATTGAGCGAAAGGGCGATGACGCAGGGAAGCGCCCGCTCCAGCGCGACGCCCCAGATATTCACCTTGGGATAGGGGATAAAATCGAGCTGGTAATAAACGATGTAAAGCTGCACCAGCAGCGGTGTGCCGCGCAGCACGGTGATGTACAGTTTGGCAAAGCCGTTCAGTATCCTGTTTTTCGAGAGGCGGAGCAGGGCGATGACACAGCCCAGCAGAAAGCCGCAGAACACCGTGATCAGCGAGATCAGGATGGTCGTGCGGGTGCCCCGCAGGAAATACTGGTAGTAATTCGCGAAAATTTCCATAATGGTCAACGGGATGGCACCTCCAAGTCATAGGGGCCGCAGCCGCGCGAATGCCTGCGGCGGACAAACAAACCCACGCGGCCGCTCCAAATCATGAGAGTCACAGCCGCGCTAATGCCGTTATTATAACTCGAGATTCATAAATATACAATAGTTTTTCATAATTTGTATATTGTGTCATTTCCGGAGCGATTTTTCCGCAAAATTGTCATCTTTCACGAATATATCCAAAGCGGCGGGCAATGCCCTCTCAGGAAACGGACGGCAGGTGCTTTTTCCATCCCCCGGTCAGGAAGCGGATCGAAAAAACCGCGCCCCTCAGCGCCTCGTCCACCGCCATCGCGATCCAGATTCCGGGAAGGCCCAGCCCGAAATGAACGCCCAGCAGCCAGGCGCCCGCCACCGCGACCAGCCAGCAGGAGACGATTCCAGCGCCGACCGGCAGCCTGACATCCCCCGCCGCCACAAGGCTGCGCACCATCACGATATTCACCGAGCGTCCGATTTCCAGAAAAAATTCAATGGCGAGAATCGTTTTTCCCAGTCTCCAAACCGACTGGTCCCGGGTAAACAGGCCGAAAACGAAATCGCTGTTCAGCCACAGCAGCGCGGTGATCGAGAGGGAAACCGCCAGCGCGATGCCGACCGCGGTCCAGACACGCCGGCTGATGCGGTCGATCCGCTGCTCTCCCACCAGATAGCCGACCACAATCTGGGTTGCCTGTGAAATGGCGATCGAATAGACATAGGCAATATTTGCAAAAATGCTGCAATAAACCTTGGTGGCAACCACCGCCGTCCCAAAGAGATTGACAAAGCGCAGAATGAACGCCTGCGACAGGTCATAGGAGAGCGATTCGCCGCCGGTGGGCAGTGCAAAAAAGAGCAGCCTCCGGCAGACGGCCCCCGGGAACGGGCGAAGCTGTGAAAGGCCCAGCGGAATACGGACCTTCTTACAATAAATAAAGGAGATGACCGCCAGCCCGATGCACTTGCTGATGTTGGTCGAAATGGCGGCCCCCATCACCCCAAGCTCGGGCAGTCCGAAAAGGCCGTTGATCAGAACCGCATTGCCGAAGATATTGATTCCGTTCATAATCAGGGCGGTCGTCATGATTTCCCGCAGGTAGGCATAGCTGCGGAGAATCGCCGCAAAGGTCATATAGCATCCCTGCACAAGAATGAACGAGCCGACCGCCAGCAGATAGCCCCGCGCATCGGGCATGACCTCGGGCGCAATCCGCAGCCATGAAAAGAGCGGCTTCCAAAACAGAAGCAGAGCGAGGCTCGCCGCGAGGGACGCGCCTCCCACCACAAGGAAAGCCACATTGCAGACCGCGCCGGCCCGGCGCTCATCCCTGGCGCCGATATACTGTGAGAGCATGATGGTCGCGGCCGCGCTCATGCTGCTGAGCAGAATGATGATGATATTGATGATCTGATTGCCGTTGCCAATTGCCGCAACCCCCGCCTGACTGTGCCGGCTGATCATCATCTGGTCGACATTGCCCACCAAAAGCTGAAGCAGAAGCTCCGCAAAAATCGGCAGGCTCATCCAAAAGACCCGCCGCGCGTTAAATTCTTTCATCAAAGGGCTTCCTCCATGGAAAAAGGATGGTGTTCCTGATTTCGCAAGCAACATCATAAACTTTTCCCGCTGTCCTGTCAAGAAAGTGTTAGATGATTTTCACAATTATTATTTTACTCATTTGTGCAATCGGCCTGAACTCCCTGCCTTCCAATGATTTCCGCGCCGGAGATTCGCCAAAATTTCACACAGAAGAATTTTTTTGCTGCGAAAATTGTGGTATTCTGGTACCATTGAAATATTGAAAGATTGCCACGAAAGGGTGTGCGCCATGAAACGGATTGGCGGAATGCTTTTCCTTCTTGTTTTGCTTCTTTTCGGCTGCGGTCCAAAGGAAATCGTCCTCGACGCTCCGCTTGCGCCGGGAATCGGCTCGGGTGAGCCCAACGACATCACCATCATTGCCGGAAGCACAGTCTCCATCCCTCTGACCCTTCCGGAACTGAAGGAAGAGCCGCGGATAGAAGTATTTGCACAGCCGCCCCTCTCCGCCGAGCAAAAAGAGGGCCTGCTTCTGCTTTCCTGCGGGGAACCGGGCCGCTATCCCCTGACGATCACGCTGCGGGCGGAGGGCCGCCGGCAGCTCGACGTTCCCTGCCAGGTAGAGGTCGAGCCCCGCCCGATGAGGCTTGCGGTGCTCGACGAAGCCGGCTCCCCCGTGGAATCGGTCGTCCTCCCCCGGGGAGAAACGGCTGTTTTAACCCTTGCCGCCGAAGAGGGGGCCGTCTTTTCCTGTCCCGCCGCCGCGGAAGATTCCCCCTGCGGGCTTCGTCTCGAGGGAAACCGCCTGACCATCACCGCCGACCGGCCCGGAGAATGCGGCGTGCCGCTGCGTGCCTCCCTTGACGGCTGGGCCGACGCCGAATTTTCGCTGCCGGTCACTGTCTCAGCCGTCCCCGCCGAGCTTTCCGTACCGGAAGATTCCCTTTCAGGGCTGGTCGGAGAAACGCTGGCCCTCCCCTGCGTCATCGACTCCGAGGGGGTCCTTTCTGTCTCCTGCGACCCGCGGCTGACCGCCTCGGTTTCGGGAGGCACGGTTTCTTTCTCCGCCAGCCAGCCCGGCAATTATCAGGTCACCCTCACCGTGGAGGCGCCCGGCGATCTTCCCTCCTCCAAAACGGTCAGCGTCCTCTGCCGCCTGCCTCCGGTGTCGCTCAGCGTCCCCGGCTCGATCAGCCTGAACGCGGGCGAAAGCGTTTCCGCCCAGGTCGCTGCCACTCCCGGAGCATCGGTCTGGGTCAGCGCCTCGGAGGGACTCTCCGCATCGATCAGCGCGGACGGCACCCTGACGGTCAGCGCCAGCCGGAAAGGCAGCGGCACCCTGACGGTCGGCGCACAGCTCGACGGATACCAGAGCGCCTCCGCCGAGATCCCGGTGACAGTGGGAACCGCGCTGCCCCCGGCCAGCAGCCGCTACGCCGACGAAGCGCAGGAGATTGCCCGGCTGGTCAATGAAGAACGCGCCGCGAACGGATTGCAGGCGCTGACTTACCGGCCGGTGCTCGAGGGACTGGCACAGGCGCGGGCGCGCGAATCCTCGGAATACTGGTCCCACACCCGCCCCGACGGCCGGATGTTCAACAGCATTTTCAGTGATTACGGCCTCCATTATCAGGGGGAGGGCGAGAATCTGTTCGCCTCCAATGTTCTGGATACCGGCCTCGCCATGGAGGAATGGATGAACTCCCCCGACCATCGCGCCAACATCCTGCGCGGCAACATTGACGGCATTGCGGTCGGCATCGTTCGGGGCGGCGACGGAGATTATTACATCTGCCAGCTTTTTGTCACCGACTAAATCCCTCCGCCGGGCCACCCGGCACGCGGAAAAGCCGGAAAACCCGGCATAAAACAAGGGGTATTTGATCTATGAAGCAGCGTTTCGTTTATTTTGCCACCGTCCTCTGTTCGATTCTTTTTCTCTTTTTTGGAAACCGCGCCGCCTCCAGCGGCATGCCTGAATTTCAGGGCATCTATCAGGATCACTGCGTGATGGCCCGGGTCGAAGGAATCCTCTCGCGGCAGTCGGCCGCGCAGGAAATCGACGGTGTATTCTACGGGCGGGGTACCAACATTCTCTTTGCGGCCGAGATTCTCAACGGCGAGGAGCGCGGCCAGCTCGTCACAGGCATTCAGAACGTCGATCCCGAATCCCCCAGCCAGCTGCGGGACGTGAAGAAGGGAGATCGCGTCATCCTCACCTATAACCCGGTCGAGGGCGCGGCGATCACCTGGATGCTGGGCGAATATGTCCGCACCGACGCGCTCGCCGTCTTCGGCCTGGCCTTTGCGGCGGTCCTGATTCTTTTCGGACGGCGCAAGGGGGTGAACACCCTGCTTTCGCTCGGTTTCACCTGTCTGGCAATTTTTGTGGTTTTCATCCCCGCCATCCTTTCCGGGAAAAACATCTACGGGTGGTCGGTCGCCGTCTGTGTCTTCGTCATCGTCATGACCCTGCTGATCGTTGAGGGGGCCAACCAGAAATGTCTGTGCGCAGCCATCGGATGCTTCTGCGGACTCGCCGTTTCGGGGGCGCTCACCCTGCTCTGCGACCACTTTCTTCAGCTCACCGGCATGGTGGACGAGAACTCCATGTATCTGAAGTATCTCATCGAAGAGGACCCCATCGACCTCAAGGCCATTATCTTCGCGGCGATCCTCGTCGGCGCAATGGGGGCGATCATGGATGTGGCGATGTCGCTGGCTTCCGCTCTCCGGGAGCTGCACGAAAAGGCCCCCGAATGCAGCGCCGCCGTCCTCTTTCACTCCGGAATGACGATTGGACGCGATATGATGGGAACGATGGCCAACACACTGGTGCTCGCCTACATCGGCAGCTCTCTTTCCCTGACCCTGCTTCTCATGGCCTACAGCCGTTCGGTGATCGCGCTGCTCAACCGCGAGATGATCGTCGTGGAGATTCTTCAGTCTCTGGTCGGAAGCTCCGGGATTCTCCTGACCATTCCCCTGACCTCTCTGGTCTGTTCCGTCGTCTATTCCCATGCCAAAGGAACGGCGGACGGCAAGGCGCCGGAGCCTCTTCCCGCACAGCCGGCGGCCCATGAGGACATGCCGCTTTAGTTTTTCTCCGCCCGCGCCCGTCCCTATCCGGGGCGGGCGTTTTGTACCGGTTTTGTGAAATTTCATTTTTCATATTGGAATCTTTCAGCCTTTTCCCCAAATATTCCGTCAACTCCATGAAAAATAGTCGTCTTTTTTGTAGATAAATCTGATTGACTTTCCCGATGCGATCTGATAAGTTATTGATAGAAACCGATAAACAGAACCGGTATATAAAAATGATGCACAGATGCACGTAAGGAGCGCAGTATGGCAGGGCGGGTTACGATTTCCGATATTGCGAAGGCCGCGGGGGTATCCAAGACCACCATTTCCCGCTATTTGAACGGAAACTACGGCTATATGTCCGCCGAAACCCGCGTCCGAATTGAAGAGATTATCAAAAAATACAACTATGTGCCCAACAGCATCGCCCGCACCCTCAAATCCAAAAAGAGCGGGATGATCGGCGTCATCGTCAACACGCTGCGCTATCAGGTCGGCGCACAGACCGTTACCGGAATCAACGATATCTGCACCAAAAACGGTTACGGCACCATTGTGCACTGCACAAACGGCGACCGCAGGGCCGAAGAGACGGCGGTTCAGCTCTGTCTCAACCAGCAGGTCGAAGGATTCATCATCATTCCCTGCGAAAATTCAGTCGCCCCTTACCTCGAAATCTGCGAACGGGGGATTCCCGTTGTCATCTGCACCCGCCGGCTGGACGACTGGCCCTACGGCTGCGTATATGTCCGCCACGACGAGCTGATCCAAAAGATGCTGCTTCACCTCAAGGAGCAGGGCTTCGAAAAGGTTCGCTTTTTACTCGATGTTCACGACTTTCACAAGGAAGCGATGGCGGGATTCTTTTCGGCAGCCTCCGCAGAGCTGTTCGGGATGTCCCGCGAAGAGTCGATCCGCTGGGTCGGCCGGGAAAGCCCTGCCGTCTGCGAGGCACTTGATGCCCTTCTGCACGAGTATCCGGGACAAAGCAAGGCTGTGATGGCGGTCAACACCCACACCCTGTTTTTGACCCTCCGGGAGCTGGAACGCCGCCGGATCCGGATTCCTCATGAGCTGGGGGTCTGCGGCTACGATGTGATCGGCTGGTCCGAGCTGGTCTATCCCGGAATTTCCGCGATCCGCCAGCCGATGGACCGCATGGGAATCATCGCGGCGGAAAAGATGATGGAAAGCCTGCGCGAGCAGCGTCCCACCCAGGGCGCCTGCGCGCTGGAGGGAAGTCTCTTTTTCCGAAATTCCACCAATCTGAAGGCGCTGTAGCCGTCTTTTCTCTTCGCAAAACAAGGATGGTTTTCCATCCTTCTCTTTTGCCCTTTTTGTTAATCGGTAAACAAAATCGGTTAACGAAACGCAATTTCAGGATATAGGCGCATGTCGCTTATAGGTGATAGAAGATTGAAAAAGTAGGAGGAAGTAACATGAAAAAACTGATCTCGGTCCTTTTGGTTCTGGCCATGGCCCTCTCCCTCGCAGCCTGCGGCTCAAGCAGCGCTCCCGCAAGCTCCGCCGCTCCCGCCGCCAGCGGCGACGCATCCGGCGGCACGCCCGCATCCAAGGGCGAGTGGCCCAGCAAGGCCATCACTCTTCTCTGCGGCTATTCGGCCGGCGGCTCGTCCGACCTTGGCTGCCGCTATGTTGCGGAAGCCCTTAAAAAGGATCTCGGCGTTCCCGTCGTCGTTGAGAACGTTCCCGGCAGCGGCAGCTGGCTCGCCTGGAATCAGCTTCTGCAGAACACGGATCCCGACGGCTATACCTTCGCGCTGGTAAACCTTTCCGCGATGTACGGCCACTATGATGAGACCAATCCCCGCGAAACCACCATCGACGACTTCGAGCTGCTCGCCAACCATGTCATCGACTACCAGGTCCTCGCCATCCGCAACGACGAGACCCGCTTCACCGATTATGCCTCGCTGGTTGAGTATGCCAAGACCAATCCCCTGATTCTCGCCTCCGCCACCTCCAGCATCACCAGCGGCGACGCCACCGTTGCCAAGATGCTTGAGCAGAAGCACGACAGCCAGCTCACCGTCATCCCGGTTGACGGTGCCTCTGACGCCACCACCATGTTCCTCGCCGGCGAAACCGACATCCTCTCCGCCAACGTGGGCGACGTGATGGATGCCGAGGAGAACGGCTACCATCCCATCGTTGTCTTCGCTCCTGAGCGTTCCGACTACCTGCCCGACGTTCCCACCGCCATCGAGACCGGCGTTGACGACTATGTTTCCTTCTCGGCCCGCGGCTACGCCTATATGCCCGGCGTCGATCCCGCCATCGTTTCGAGAATGGAAGAGGCTCTCACCAAGGCTTTTGACGACCCCGATTACCAGAAAAACATGGCTGCCATGGGCGCCGAGCTTGAGCTCTATACCGGAGACGAGTACAAGCAGCTGCTTCTTGACCAGCTTGACACCCGCCTGGAGCTCTGGGGCGTCGCGAAATAATTAGAGCGGAATCAATGAAGCCCAGTTTGGAGCGCCGGACTTAAAAGCCCGGCGCTCCAGCAGGAAAGGAGCACATTTGTGAAGAAGCAACTTCATCAGGACGTTTTTATCGGCTTTATTTGTCTGGCCATCAGCCTGCTGGTCTTTGCACTGAACATGAACCTTCCCTCTGACGCCGCCATGATGCCGAGACTGCTCGGCGGGATGCTGACCGTCCTCTCGATTTTGATCATTTACCACGGCCTGCGCAAAAGCAGACTGCCCGTGGAGGAGCAGGGCCCCAAGGCCCTGACGGTGGATGCGCTGAAAATCCCCCTGATCACATGGGGCTTTGTGGTACTCTACTATATCCTCTTCCGCGGAATCGGCTACTTTGCCGCCACCGGCATTATGATTATCGCGCTGATGCGCTTTATGAAACGCACCTCCTGGCCGGTCATCATTGCGATTGATGCGGTTTATCTGCTGGTCATGTATTTCGTATTTGTTCGGATGCTGAATGTGTCGGTGGACAATTTCGGCATGTTGGGCCGGCTGCTGTAACGCTTGGAAAGGAGAACATGAAACATGGTAGACTTTGGTAATATCCTTGCCGGCTTCCAGACGCTGCTCAGCCTTGAAAGCATCATCGCTTTGATCGCGGGCACAGTGGGCGGCATGGTCATCGGCGCGCTGCCCGGATTCTCGGCCGCCATGGGCGTCTCGCTGCTGATTCCGATCACCTACGGAATGGGGCCTGTTGCCGCCCTGAGCATGCTCGTGGCCATGTACACATCCGCTATTTACGGAGGCTCGATCACCGCGATTCTCTGCCACACACCCGGAACCCCCGCTTCCGCGGCGACCGCCATCGACGGGTTCCAGCTCACCAAGCAGGGGCGCGGCATGGAGGCGATGGGCGTGGCAACCCTCGGTTCCGCTGTGGGCGGCACCTTCAGCGCAATCGCCATGCTGCTGATCGCCCCCGCGCTCGGCGCCTTCTCTCTGAAATTCTCGGTTCTGGAATACTTCTTTCTTTCCGTCTTCGGCCTGACCGTCATCGCCAGCCTTGCGGGCGATTCGGTGATCAAGGGCCTTTTCTCCGGTATTCTCGGGCTGGCGCTCGGCTGCGTCGGTCTGGATGCAATTTCCGGATTCCCCCGCATGACGATGGGAGTGATTCAGCTCGAGGACGGCATCAATTTTGTCCCCGCCCTGATCGGACTCTTCTCCATTTCGCAGGTAATGTCCCTTGCCTGGGACGTTTACCACGGCAAAAAGGGCTCGGTCATCGAGGATGAGGAAAATCTGAAGAAGAGCCGCTCTCTCCCTCCCTTCAAGGAAATGAAAACCCTCTTCCCCACCATGGCGCGCTGCTCAATCATCGGCACCATTGTGGGCATCGTTCCCGCCGCCGGCGCAGGCGTCTCCTCCTGGATCTGCTACAGCATGGGTAAAAAGTTCTCCAAGCATCCGGAAAAGTTCGGCCATGGCGCCCTTGAGGGCGTGGCCTCCTGCGAAACCGGCAACAACGCCGCGACCGGCGGCGCTTTGATTCCTCTGATCACCCTCGGCCTGCCCGGAAGTTCGGTCGCCGCCATCCTGCTCGGCGGCATGATGATTCACGGCCTGACCCCCGGCGCCGCCATGTTCACCAAGCACGCCAACACCACCTATGCCATCATGATCGGCTTCCTGATCGCGAACATCCTCATGGGCATTGTCGGACTCTTTGCCGCCCGCTACATCGCCCACGTCAGCGCCGTCCCGATGGGTTATCTCGGCCCGGTCATCACCGCCCTCTGCTTCCTCGGCACCTTCGCCATCCGCAACAACCTCTTCGATGTCGGCGTCATGGTGGTTTTCGGCCTGCTCGGCTTCATTCTCAAGCGCTGCGGCTTTGCCGCGCCGCCGATGATTCTGGGCATGGTCCTCTCGGACATCTGCGAAAACAACTGGCGCCGGGCCGTCATTCTGGCAAATGCCAAGGGCGGGATGCTCAGCTACTTCCTCAGCCGTCCAATCAGCATTGTTCTGGCCCTGCTGATCGTCGTCTCCCTCTTCTCGCCGATGATCATGTCTTATGTGGATAAGAAATCCAAGGAAAATGTAACCAAATGAGGTGCAACCCAAACATGAGCAAAAAAATCGTATTCTATGGGTCCTTCAGCGGCAACATGCTGAAGTCTCTCAACAGCAAGTGCCCGGAGGGCTTCGAAACCTGTCAGGTCCCCGCCGGCGGCGATCTGAGCGCCCTCGCGTCGGCCGATTACATGGTCAACCGCGGCGGCGCGGTCGATGGCAACGTCATGGACGCCGCTCCCCGCCTCAAGTGGATTCAGAAATGGGGCGTCGGCTATGACAAGATCGATGTCAAGGCCGCCGGTGAGCGCGGCATCCCTGTCGGAATCTGCGTGGGCGGAAACAGTATGCCGGTCGCCGAACTCGCTGTCACCCTGATGCTCGATGTTCTGCGCAACGTCGTCCCGCTCAACGCAAAAATGAAGGAGGGCGAATGGGTCCGCGAACAGTATTCCGCCCGCTCCTACCTGCTGCATGGCAAGACGATCGGGCTGATTGGCATCGGCAATATCGCCCGCAAGGTGGCTTCCATCGTCCGCAGCGGCTTTGATGCACAGGTGATCTACTACGATGTGTTCCGCCTGAGCGAAGAGCAGGAGAGGTCGCTCGGCGTCGTCTATGCCGATCTTGACACCCTGATGGCGCAGGCCGACATCGTCAGCATCCATGTTCCGCTGCTCGAATCGACCGCGGGAATGATCGACCGTTCGAAGCTCAGTCTGATGAAGCCCACCGCCTGCATTATCAACACCTCGCGCGGCGGCATCATCAACGAGGCTGATCTGATCGAGGTGCTGCGCGAGGGAAAAATTCTCGGCGCCGGGCTGGATACCTACGCGCAGGAGCCCCTTTCAAGGGATTCCGAGCTGCTGAAGCTCGACTGTGTGGTTGCAACCCCGCACTGCGGAGGAAATACAGTGGACAACGACATCAACATGGCCGCCATCTGCATGGACTGCATTGCAAGATACGACGCCTCCGGCAGCCGTGAGATGCGCGAGATTGTCAACCGGGAATTCCTGAAATAAAATTTCAACACGAAGAATCGAGGAACAATATGGTTACTATCGGAAACAGAATTTTCACCAAGTTTGAGCGTCCGGACCCCAAGGTTGTCGAGATGTTCCGCGGACTCCCCTCCAGCAATATCAACGACGAGATGAATCGCCTGTTCTGCATGCATGACTACATCCGGCTGATGAATCCCGCCTGCTCCAGGCCCCTGCTGGGCACCGCCATTACCGTCAAAGCTCCGATCGGAGACAATCTGTTCTTCCATCAGGCGCTCGACATGGCGCAGCCGGGCGACATCATCGTAGTCGATGGCGCGAGCGGGTGCAACCGTTCCCTCGCCGGCGAAATCATGCTGCGTTTTGCGACCAAAAAGGGTCTCGCCGGAGTTGTCGTGGACGGCTGCCTGCGCGACCTCGATGGAATCGAAAAGCTTGATATGCCCATCTATGCCAAGGGAATTACCCCCCAGGGCCCGTTTAAGTTCGGCCCCGGCGAGGTCAACACCCCCATTGCCTGCGGCGGCCAGGTCGTTTTCCCGGGAGATATTCTGGTGGGCGATCCCGACGGCATCGTTGTCGTCCGCCGTCAGGACGCCGAGGAGGTCGCGCAGGCCGCAATCAAAAAGAAGGCTTCCGAGGATAAGACCTTTGAACTGATGGAGGCGGATCTTGCCGCCTATGCCGCCAAGCATAAGGCCACTACTGAAAAACGCTTCACCAGCGCGGGTGGCGAAGTCCCTCAGTTCGGCAGCTACACAGAGCTTTATAAGCTTTAAAGATTCTCCTGTTTCTCCCGCTCGGAAGGGCCGGCGCCGCAGACAGGCGCTGGAGGGCAGTCTCCCCGTTCGGCGGCTGCGCAGAGCTTTGCAGGCTCTTCAAAATATTCCTGTTCTTCCTCTCATACAGAAGGGCCGGCGCCGCAAACAGGCACCGGCCCTTCGCCGTCTTCAAAATTTTCCCGGCCGCCGACCGGAGAAAGCCGAAACGCCGCCGCGGCAGGCGTATCTTTGTCCTCTTACCAAAAGCGGTTGGCAAGATAGGCCCCCAGCAAAATCACCGCCCCCACAAGAAAGAGCGCGAAGCCCAGCACCGCGCCGATCGCGGTCAGCCCCGCGAGTGGTGCAAACAGGAAGAGCAGCCCGCAGAAGCCCATCAGCGCCCCGCATCCGAGGACCCATCCCCAGTCATCGCTTCCGAAGCTTCTCAGCCGCAGCGCATTTGCCGTTCGGGAAAGACCGCTGATCAGCAGCCATGCACCCAGAAGAAGCGGCAGTGACCGCACGATTCTGCTGCTGCCGAACAGCAGGATCAAAGCCAGCAGCAGGGTGGCGGCGCCGTCGAACAGCATCCACCATGCGCCGTCCCGGATGCCCCGGGTGCCGAAGTAAACCGCGAAATCGGAAAACGCGGAAAAAAGGAGCACGATTCCAAACAGCACCGCGGCGGCGCTCAGGATGGCGTCCGGACGCAGAAAGCTGAGCAGCCCCGCCACGATCATCAGCACGCCGGACGCCGTCCAGAGCAGGCCCGGAAAAGATCTTCTCACCATCGCCGCCTCCTATCCCTTTTTTCTTAGTGTAGCTTCCGAAAAAGAAATTTTTCCTCAAAAAAAATGTCCAAGGTGAAAAATCGATGCAAACGGCAGCTTCTTCCGCCGAAAAATCCCCGTCGGCCATCTGTCCGGCGGGGATTTCCATCGATTCTATTTCCGCAGGGAGTTCCGCATCGCCTGACGGGTGGTGCGCACCTCGGTAAGCAGCTTGGTAAGGGTCTCCTCCGACTGGCGAAGCAGGTCGTCCGAGAAGTCCTGCGAAGCATTTCGCAGCTCCTTGGCCTTTGTCTGGGCCTGTGAGAGAATCTCCGCGGCCTTCTGCTGCGCCTGCTTGATGATCTCCTCCTGAGCGATGAGGGCGCGGGCGCGGTCCTCGGCGCGGCGCACCACGGCGTCGGCCTCCCTCTTGGCGGTGGCGAGGATATCCGCGCGGTCCGCGACGATGGCCTTGGCCTGCTTGATCTCGCTGGGAAGGTTCAGCCGGACATCGTCGAGCAGCTCACGAATTTTCTCATCATCGACCACGCTGCGTCCGCCCGAAAGGGGCAGGCTCCAGCTCTTGTCAAGCAGTTCGTCGAGCATGTCCAGAATTTCTTCAATGTTCATCCCCTGCATCCTCCTCACGTCTGAATTTCCGGTAGACCCGCTCATGCAGGCAGCGCGGCACCAACCCGGAAAGGTCGCCCCCGAGCATCGCAATCTGCCGCACAAGGCTTGAACTCAGGTACATGTTGTACATGCTGGTGGTCAAAAAGACCGTCTCAGCATAGGGGTAAAGCTTTTTGTTGGTCAGCGCCATCTGAAACTCATATTCAAAATCGGACATGGCGCGCAGTCCCTTGACGATGGCGGCCGCCTCATGCTGCTGCGCGTAACTGCTCAGCAGCCCGGCATAGCAATCGACCTCGATGTTGGGAATCTCGGCGGTTACCTCCCGAATCATCTCCATCCGCTCCTCGGGAGTGAAGCAGGGATGCTTGTCCGGATTGATCGAAACAAGCACGATCACCCGGTCGAACAGCTTGCTGGCCCGCTTGAAAATGTCAAGATGCCCATAGGTCACCGGATCAAAGCTGCCCGGGCAGATTGCTGTTCTCATCAGGCTTCCTCCTCGCGTCGGTAGGTCGTAACCTTCGCCTTTCCGTAACGGTACTCCTTCTTGCGGGTGAAATCCCCCGCCGCAGCGGGAAGAGTCTCTCCCCGCTCGGTTTCACAGATGATGATCCCGCCGGGGCTTACCTTCTGTGCGAGGAGCGGCAGCGCCTCCTCAATCAAGCCCTTCTGATAGGGCGGATCAAGCAGCGCAATGTCAAAAATCTCCCGGTAGGACCGCAGAAAGGCCATCGCCTCAACCGGCATGACCCGCGCGTTCCGTCCAAGCCCGGTAAAAGCGAGGTTCTGCTCGATTGCCTCAACCGCGGCCCTGGCACTGTCCACAAAGACGGCGCCCCGCGCCCCGCGCGAAAGCGCCTCGATGCCAAGCTGCCCGGAGCCGGCAAACAGATCGAGGACCATCGAGCCTTCCACCTCGAATTGGATGATCGAAAAAATCGCTTCCTTCGCCATTTCGGAAGTCGGGCGGGTGGCCAGCCCCGCCGGGGTGACAAGGCGCCGGCCGCGCGCCGTCCCGGTGATTACTCGCATCGGATGTTTCCTTCCTGAAAGCCCGCAAAGCGCGGGAAAATCGGTATCCTGCGCGCCCGCCGTCCGACATGGGACGTCCGTGTGCCAAGCCGTCCGCGGCGGTACAATCCATACCCTTTATTATTGCAGGGAATCCGGCATTTGTCAACCGATTTCCCCGCGTTCCGCCGCCTCCCGCAGCGCCCGCGCCACCCGGATATTCATTCCGGGCACGGCGCAAAGCTCCTCCTCGCTGGCGGCAAGAATCGCCTTTTTGGTTCGGAAAGCGGCAAAGAGGGCGCGTGCCCGCTTCTCCCCCAGTCCTTCCACCTTCGTGAGCGAAAGCTCAAAAGCGGTCTTTTTGTGGCTCTTATGGGCATAAGCGATGGCAAAGCGGTGGGTTTCGTCCTGAATGTTGGTGACAAGGGTAAAAACGCTGCGGTGGGAGGAAATCGCAATCTCCCCTCCCTGCGACGAGATCGCCCGGGTGCGGTGGCGGTCGTCCTTGACCATTCCAAAAACCGGAATCGCCAGTCCAAGCGACTCCAGCACCCGCTGGGCGGTGGCGACATGGCCCTGTCCGCCGTCGATCAGAAGCAGGTCCGGCCTCCGGTTGAAGGTGCCGCCGTCCGGCTCCTGCGCCTGATAGCGCAGAAAGCGCCGCTCGAGCATCTGGGCCATACTGGCGTAATCATCCGGGCCTTGAATGTCCTGAATCGAGAATCTTTTATAGGCGGATTTCAACGGCCGGCCGTCCTCAAAAACGACCATCCCGCCGACGATGGTATCCGCGCCGATATTGGAGATGTCGTAGGATTCAATCCAGGCGGGGGGCTTTTCAAGTCCCAGCAGCTTGGCCAGCTCGTCGAGAGCGGCCAGCTCCCGCCCGGTGCGGCGCTGGCTCCGCAGGGAAAGCTGCTCGGCGGCATTAAGCCTCGCCATTTCCACCAGCTTGAGGGAATCTCCCCGCTTCGGAATCAGAACCGGAACCCTGCGGCCCGCCCGCTCGGAAAGCAGCCGCTCGATCAGCTCCCGGTCGGGCAGCCCGCCGTCGAGCAGGATCTGGCGGGGCAGCTCGTGCAGCGGATCGGAGTAGTAACGCGAAAGAAACTCCCCGCGCACCTCCTCGATCGGGTCGGCCTCCGGAAAGAGAAAGTCGAGCTTATCGACCAGCTTCTGCTCCCGAAACTTCAGAACGCTCAGCGAGAGGTCGGCCCCCGACTGGACAAAGGCCAGCACATCCTGATCGACCGCCCCGGCGTAAACCACCCGCTGGCGCTCGGCAAATCGCTCGATCGCCCGCAGCCGGTCGCGGCAGCGGGCCGCCCGCTCGAATTCGAGGGCTTCGGCGGCGGCTTCCATCTGCCGGGTGAGCACCTTCACCGCATCGGCGCTTCCGCCCTTGATATAATCGACGGCCTGCCGCACTGTTTCGCGGTACTCCTCAGAGGATATCTTGCCCCGGCAGATTCCCATGCACTGCTTCATGTGGAAATTCAGGCAGGGACGCCCTTTTCCAAGATCCCGTGGAAACTGACGGGTGCAGGTCGGCAGCAAAAATGCCTTGTTCGCTTCGTCAATGGTATTTTTAACCACCCACGCCGACATATAAGGCCCGATATACTCGGCTCCGTCGTCCGTCTTCTGCTTGACCTCGGTGATCCGGGGGTAGGGGTCGCTGCGGCTGATCCGCAGATAGCTGTATCCCTTGTCATCCTTCAGCAGGATGTTGTACTTTGGGTTGTGCAGCTTGATCAGGCTGCATTCGAGCACCAGCGCCTCAAATTCGCTCGAGGTCACGATGGTCTCAAAGTCCTCCACCTGCAGCACCATCGCCAGCACCTTGGGGGTATGCCGCTCCAGCGAGCGGAAATAGCTCGAAACCCTGTTCTTCAGCTTTTTGGCCTTGCCGACGTAGATGATCTCCCCCGCCCTGTTGTGCATGAGGTAAACCCCCGGCTCGCTGGTCAGCGCCCTGGCTTTTTTGTGCAGCCGTTCAATCGCCGCACCGCTTTCTTCCGGCATCGTATTTCCTCCCGGTAAACGAGATATGGCGGCACGCCGTCAAGCGCACCGCCATCTTCACAACGCAACGAACCGAAACGGAGAGATGTTATTCGGCAAAGCCGGTTTCAATCAGCTGCACCAGCCCGTTGACGGCATCCTGTTCGTCGGGGCCGTCGGCCAGAATGCGGATTGAAGCGCCGCCCACAATCCCCAGGGACAGCACGCCGAGCAGGCTCTTGGCGTTGACCCGGCGCTCCTCGCGCTCTACCCAGATCGCGGACTTGTACTCATTGGCTTTCTGAATAAAGAAAGTAGCGGGACGCGCATGCAGCCCGATCTTGTTCTGCACCTTGACATCCTTCATATACATGGTTCATATCTCCTAACGTCATCAATTTCGTATTTGGCTTCCGTTGTTCTATTCTTTATTATACGAACGTGAACCCGGCTCGTCAATCATCATGGACCGCATTTTCCTCATAGTCGGTTATTTTCTACAGCTAGGCAATAAAATCGTCGATTTTGCAGATTTCATTGTTCGAATTTACCATATATTTTTCAACATCATTATTAGATTATACACCACAGGTCCGAATATCGCCGGAAGATAATTCGCGGTTTTCACCTTGGTGACGCCCATCATGTTGGTGCCGATCAGCAGCACAACACAGTAGCCGACCATGCAGATCTGTCCCAGCAGGGGCGTTCCGTCGAGCAGCGGACCCAGCATCGACGCCCCGAGGGTGATTGCCCCCTGGTAGAGAAACAGCGGGACCGCTGAAAAGATTACCCCATAGCCGAGCGAAGCCGCCATCATGACCGAAAAAATGCCATCGAGGACCGCCTTGGTGAAAAGGACGTCGGCCCGTCCGTAGAGGCCGTCCTGAATCGAGCCGAGAATCGCCATCGCCCCGACGCAGAAAAGCAGGGACGCGCTGACAAAGCCCTTTGCAAAGCCTTCCCGGCCCAACCTGCGTTCAACCGTCTGACCCAGTCCGACCACCCGGTCCTCAATCCGCATCACCTCGCCGGCCATCCCGCCGAGGACCAGGCTCAGCACCAGCAGCATCCCCCCGCCGCTGGTCAGCAGCCCGTCCGGTCCGGCGGTCAGCATCTGCTCGAAGATGCCGCCCAGAGAAATCATCGCCACGCCCAGCCCGCCGGCCTGCATCGCGGCATCCTGTACCCGCTCGGGCAGCCCGCGCCTCAGGCAGAGCCCCAGAGCGCCGCCCGCCACCACGGCGGCGGCATTGACGATGGTTCCGGTCATGGCGCATCCTCCCGCCCTTTTCCGGGCTCCCGCACTGCGTTCTTTTCCTGTTCGCTCTCTGCCGGCGGCGGGCTTTCCTCCGGGAATTTTTCCAGCAGCTTCCGGTCCTGCCGGGTCAGCTCGACCCTTTCATAGAGGTCGGGGCGGCGTCGCTCGGTAATCCGCAGCGACTGCACCCGCCTCCATCCCGCGATGTTGGCGTGGTGTCCCGACAGCAGCACTTCCGGCACCCCGCGCCCCCGCCACTCGGGCGGACGGGTATACTGCGGATACTCCAGCAGTCCATTGTAATGGCTTTCCTCGGTGTAGCATTCCGCGTCCGAGAGCACCCCTTCACAGAGCCGACCGACCGCGTCGGTTACCACAAGGGCGGCCAGCTCCCCGCCAGTGAGCACATAGTCCCCGATGGAAAGCTCCTCATCCACCAGCTCCTCAATGAACCGCTCATCCACTCCCTCGTAGTGGCCGCAGACGAGCAGGAGGTATTCCTTCCGCGAAAGCTCGATCGCCTTCTGCTGTGTGAACACCCTGCCCTTCGGGGAGAGGTAGATGATATGGGGCTTCTTTTGGTTCCTGCGCGCCGCGTCCTCGCAGCAGCGCGCGAGCGGCTCGGCCTCGATCACCATTCCCATGCCGCCGCCGTAGGGGGTGTCATCCACCCGGTGAAAGCGGTCATCCGAATAATCCCGGATGTTGATGCACGCGATCTCGAGCTTCCCCGCCCGGCGCGCGCGGCCGATGATGCTTTCATCCGCAACCCGCTCGCACATTTCGGGGAAGAGGGTGGCAATCTCAATCCTCATCGTCAAACAGCCCTTTCAGCGGCCGGATCGACATCCGGTTCTGCTCGAGGTCGGTTGAAACCACCACGTCGCTGATGACCGGAATCAGCCGCACCCTGCCATCCGGGAAGGTGATGTGGTAGACGTCGTTGGCGCCGGTCTCGCTGACGTCGGACAGCACCCCATAGGGATGCCCGTCGTCGGCATCGACCACCTCCATCCCAAGGAGGTCCTGAATAAAGTATTCCCCTTCCTCCAGCGGCATGTCCTCCCGCGCGACCCAGAGCACCCGGCCGCGCAGGGCCTGCGCCTGCTCAACGGTATCGACCCCCCGGAGCTTCAGAAGCACCACATTCTTGTGCGCGCGTGCGCGCAGCACCTCGGCCGGTGCGGCCCCGCCGTCGAAATAAAGGGTTTTGATTCCCTCGAGGTCCTCCGGAGAATCACACCAGGGCTGCACCCGCATCTCTCCGAGCACTCCGTGGGTGGAAACGATCTTGCCGCATTCCAGAAAAGGCTTCCTCATACCTTACTCCTTTCGAGACTAAAAAAACGCCGCGCTGCGAAATGCGTTTTCTGCAAATCGCCGCACGGCGTCCCTTTTGCTGCGGCCCGCGCAGGCCGGCGGCGGTCAGTCAATCTCGACGATCGACTTCTCCCCCGTCTGGCCCGCCGACGCCCGCACAATGGTGCGGATCGCCTTGGCGATCCGGCCCTGCTTGCCGATGACGCGTCCCATGTCCTGAGGGCCGACGTGCAGGTGGTAAACCACCGTCCGGTCCTCGGTCGTGGGGCCGACCGTAACGGTCACCGCGTCCTTGTCCTCAACAAGCCCTTTGGCAATGATGCTGATTAACTCTTCCATCCTGCCCTCCATTGCTGCTTACAGCAGGTCGTTCTTCTTCATCAGAGCCCGCACCGTATCGGTGGGCTGGGCGCCGTTCGCGATCCACTTCTTCGCCTTCTCGGCGTCGATCTTGATCACCGAAGGCTCGCGGGTGGGGTCGTAGACGCCGATCTCCTCGATGAATCTGCCGTCGCGGGGATATCTGGAATCCGCAACCACAATTCTGTAGAAAGGAGCCTTCTTGGCGCCCATACGGCGAAGTCTTATTTTAACAGCCATTTCTGTCACCTCCTGAAATTTTTTCCTATTAACATCTATTTTCACCCGATGGGGTAAAAACCATACAAACGGCCGCCGGCGAGCGGGGCCTCAGAAGGGCAGCGCGCCCCGTCCGAACATTCCTCTTCCCTTCTTGGAGTTGAGGGTTTTCATCATCTTCTGCATCTGCTCAAACTGCCGCAGAATCCGGTTGACATCCTCGACCCGGGTGCCGCTTCCCGCCGCGATGCGGCGTTTGCGCCTGGGGTCGATGATCGAGGGCTTGTCGCGCTCGGCGGGGGTCATCGAGAAGATAATCGCTTCCATCTTCTTCATTTCCTTCTCGCCGCGCTGGGCGTCCTCGTCGTTGACCTTGACGCCGGGAATCATTCCGAGCACCTGCCCGAGCGGCCCCATTCCCTGAATCTGCTTCATCTGATCGAGCAGATCGGTCAGGGTAAACGCGTTTTTGCGCATCTTCTGCGCGAGGGCCTCGGCCTTTTTTTCGTCCACCGCGTCCTGAGCCTTTTCGACGAGGGTGAGCACGTCGCCCATCCCGAGGATTCGGGAGGCCATACGGTCCGGGTAGAACGCTTCGAGCTGGTCGAGCCGTTCGCCGACACCGACAAACTTGATCGGCTTGCCGGTGACCGCGCGGACCGAGAGCGCCGCGCCGCCGCGGGTATCGCCGTCGAGCTTGGTGAGGATGACGCCGCTGATGTCGAGCCGCTCATCAAAGGCTTTCGCCACATTGACCGCGTCCTGACCGGTCATCGCATCGACCACCAGCAGGATTTCATGCGGGCCGACCGTCTCCTTGATGCGGGTGAGCTCCTCCATGAGCTGTTCATCGACATGCAGCCGCCCGGCGGTGTCGAGGATCACAAGATCATCGCCGTGATCCTTCGCGCGCATGATCGCGCGGCGCGCGATTTCAACCGGGTCACCCTGCCCCATCTCAAAGACCGGGACTCCGACCTGTTCCCCGACCACCTGAAGCTGCTTGATGGCGGCGGGACGGTAAACGTCGCAGGCGACCAGCAGCGGCCGTTTTCCCTGCGATTTGAAGTATTTGGCCAGTTTTGCGCAATGGGTGGTTTTGCCGGAGCCCTGCAGCCCGCACATCATCAGGATGGTGGGCAGACGGTTTGAGAAGCGCACCCGGACATTTTCGCTTCCCATCAGGGCAGTCATCTCGTCTTTGACGATCTTGATAACCTGCTGGGCGGGGGTCAGGCTCTCGAGAACCTCGGAGCCGACCGCGCGCTCGGAGACGGCGGCGACAAAATCCTTGGTAACTTTATAGTTGACGTCGGCCTCGAGAAGCGCCAGGCGCACCTCGCGCATGACCTCCTTGATATCCGACTCCTTGAGTTTGCCGCGGGCCTTCAGGCGCTTGAATACGGCGTTTAGTTTATCGGAAAGACCTTCAAAAGCCATGGATTTCCTCCCAAGCAATCATCTGTCAGAGCTCCGCGATCCCGCGCGTCAGCCGGGCAATCGCCTTGGCGCGCTGGGTGATCTCCCCGCTTCCGCAAAGGCGCTGGTTGACCTGCTCGATCTCAAAGACATTCTTCGAAATCTCGTCGAGCTTTCCCTTGATCTCGGTGAAGCGCTGGGCGAGGCCCAACCGTTCCTCAAACTCGGTGAGCTGCCCCTCGGCCCGTTTGATCGAATCGCGCACCCCCTGCCGGGTGATTCCCGAAAGGGCGGCGATTTCGGCAAGCGAGAGGTCCTCGTTGTAGTAAAGCTCGATGACCTCCTGCTGCTTTTCGGTCAGCAGGTCGCCATAGAAGTCGTAAAGAACGGTGATTTCCAGATTCTTTGCCACAGCGCGCCCCCTCCGAATGAACCAAACTGCCCCTGACTGCTTTCAAGATTATATCGGATCATACGCAAAGTGTCAAGTATTTTCTCTTTACATTTCATCACAAAATATGCTCCTTTTCCGTGTCTGCTCCACAACAGGCTGTACAAAAGCGGAAAATCCGCCCGACTCCGACTTTTTTCTCAAACGGTCTGGGCCCGGGAAGGGTATTTTCATCCGGTTCCCGCGGCGCCGAGGCTCTTCTGACAGAGGAAGGGTTCTTTTCATTCTGCCGCCGCGGTATTTCTAAAATTTTTTTGAAAACGATGCAACATTCTCTTCCGCTGATCTGTATTATGAGCAGAACCGCCGGTCAGCGGCGGGTCAACGCAAAACAGGAAGGAAGTATTCTTAATGAAAAAGATCGTTGTTTTTTCTCTGTGCGCCGCCATGGCGCTTTCCCTCGCCGCCTGCGGAGGAAAGGCGGATTCCTCCGCGCCCCAGCCCGCGTCTGTTCCGCCGGAGATTTCATTCTCTTCCGAAGCCATGACGGGGGAGACTGTTCAGATTCCCAATCCCTTTGTTGAATGCGAAACCCTCGGCGAAGCGGAGAAGCTGGCCGGTTTTTCCATCTCGGTTCCCGAGAAGATTTCCGACCAGACCGGGGAACGCTTGATTCAGGCTGTCAAAGATGATTTAATTGAAGTGATTTACCGCAGCGGCGAGGAAGAGGTCAGAATCCGCAAAGCCCCCGGCGGCGAAGACATCAGCGGCGACTACAGCGAGTATGCGGAGAGCGCCGACGAAACGGTGGATGATCTTCGGGTCGCCATGCGCGGAGAAGGGGATCTGGTCCGCGCCGCGTTCTGGACCGACGGGGATTTCTCCTTCTCGATCACAAGCTCCCATGGACTCAGCCGGGAGGATGCCGCCGCTCTGGTCCGTTCGGTACAATAAGCGCAATCAAATCACTTCGCGTATTTCCATTTCAGGAGGAACGATGCAATGGAACTCTGCCTGAAGCAGACGGCGGGCTTCGCACGAACTGCCGGAGAGCTCTGGAAAGCGCTTCTGCGCTTCGCCGTAAAAAGCGTCCTGCCCCTCAGCTCGGGCGAAAGCCGCGAGGCTCTCAACCAGAGGGCCGAGGAAATCCTTGACCGCCATGGAAACAACATCCTGCGCTTCGCCTACTCTTATCTTCACAACATGAGCGACGCCGAGGAGGTTTTGCAGGATACCCTTCTGCAGCTGCTCAGAAAAGCCCCGGCCTTTGAAAACAGCAGTCATGAAAAAGCGTGGCTGCTGCGGGTCGCGGCCAATCTCTGCAAAAACCGGATCAGCTACAACCGGATCCGGCGGACGGACGAGCTGGATGACACGCTCGCCGCCGAGGAGCAGGAGGACCTGTCCTTCGTCTGGGAAGCGGTCAAATCGCTGCCGGAACAGTATCGCGAGGTCATCCATCTGTTTTATTACGAGGGCTACCCCGCGGCCCGGATTGCGGAAATTCTCGGCAGAAACGAAGCAACCGTGCGCTCCCACCTGCACCGCGGCCGGGAAAAGCTCCGCGAGGTTTTAAAGGAGGCGTATGACTTTGAGGAAACGGTATGAAGTCATTATGGAACATATTACAGTGACCGATGAAATGCGCCGCAGAATTCTCGCGAACATCCAGTCTCCCGCCTCTCCCCGCCGCGGAAGACCGACGGTGCGAAAGATGCTCGCGGCCGCCGCCTGTCTGGTCCTGATTCTGGCGGGAGCGGCGCTTCTCCCCCGCTCCTTTACCGGGGAAACGGTCGTGCCGCTGGAGCAGGCAACGCCCGAACTGACCGAATGCGCCTCGGCCGGCGAGCTGTCCGACGCGGTGGGCTTCCCCGTCTCGGACCTGCCCGTGCTCCCGTTTGAAGCAACGGAGGTTTCTTACCTCTCGCTCTGGGGCGAGCTTGCCCAGATCCAGTATCTCGGCGCGGAGGAACAGGCGGTCTTCCGGAAATCGGCCGGAACCGGAGACAACTCCGGCGACTACAATCGATACGAAACGGCGAAAGAAATCTCGGTGCGTGGAAACACCGTCACCCTCAAAGGAAACGGCGGCTACTGCCTGGCCGTCTGGTCGGACGGAACCTACGCCTATTCTCTTTCCCTCTCTTTTGAACTCCCGGCGGAACAGTGGAGCGAACTCGTCGCGGCGGTTCGCTGATTCTCCAGCCGGAACACTGCATGAATGGGTGAAAGGAGCGGCTGCTCCTTTCACCCATTCTTCAGATTTCCCGCCTTGACACCGGCGCGCGGCGGATGATATCCTGAAAAGGATAAAGAAAAGACAGTATCTGACAACTTAACGTCTGGATACTGCCCAACTTGACTTGATATGCTTACTTTGATTTACGGTTAAAGATCGGGATTACTTGTATACTTGCATCGTCGGCCCATTCCAGTATTGTATTGACCGCGCTGCGCGTGATCGCCGTATCTTCTTTAACCTGCGCTAGGTCCTCTTTAAGTTGGCTTATGTCCTCTTTGATCGGCTTCAATTTTAAGTCCATCAGATCGGCCATAGCTTGCAGCATTTCTTTGTCTGTCATATGTATCACCCTTCGTTATTGTAGCATGGCGGGAGTGATAAATCAATGCACAAGTTAGTTTGATTACGGCATCCCGAAGGCTGTCAAATTCAGGGAAAGAAGGACGAACATTGAGCAGTTCCACCATCCGGGCGCTCTCGGAACAAATTCTGTCGGAAACGGAAAAAATTATCGTCGGCAAAACCGATAAAATCCGCCTGATCGTCATGGCGATTCTGGCGGACGGGCATATCCTGCTCGAAGACCTGCCGGGGGTCGGCAAGACCACCCTCGTCAAAACCCTTTCGATCGCGCTGGGCTGCAGCTTCCGCCGGGTGCAGTTCGTACCCGACCTGATGCCGTCGGACATCTCGGGAATGCGGATCTACAACCAGAAAAGCGGTGATTTTCAGTTTGTGCAGGGGCCGGTCATGACCAACCTGCTGCTGGCCGACGAGATCAACCGGGCGATTCCGCGCACCCAGTCGGCGCTTCTTGAAGCAATGGAGGAGCGGCAGGTCACCATCGACGGCGAAAGCTTTCCGCTTCCCCGTCCCTTTCTCGTTATGGCGACCCAGAATCCGGTGGAATCGGAGAGCACCTTCCGTCTGCCGGCCGCCCAGATGGACCGCTTCCTGATCCGGCTCTCGCTCGGGTACCCCAGCGCCGGAGAGGAGCTGCGGATGCTCGGACTGCTCGGCGACGCCATCCCCTTTGATACAGTCAGCCCCGTGACCGACGCCGGGCAGATCGCCTGTCTGCAGCGGGAGGCCGCCTCCGTCCATGTGACCGAAGCGGTGGGCCGTTACATCGTCGATTTGACCGCCGCCACCCGCACCCATCCCCTGCTGCAGATGGGGGCAAGCCCCCGCGCTTCCCGCGCCCTTTACCGGGCCTCCAAGGTCTGGGCGGCGATGTCCGGACGGAATTTTGTCACCCCCGATGACGTGCAGCAGCTTGTGCGCCCGGTGCTTGAGCACCGGCTGATGCTTTCGGGCGAGGCGCGCTTTTCGGGCAGAACGGCCGCTGAAGCGCTCGACGGCGTCCTCGCGTCCATCGAGCCGCCGCCCGGACGGGAGGAGCTTTTCGGTGGCCGCTGAGCGGGAGCAGGGGCGCACCGCGATCGGCCTGCGGTCGAGCTGGATTGTCAGCACAGGCCTTCTCTGGACCTTTGCCGCGCTGGCGGTGCTGGCCATCCTCGCCCGGATGGGGGCGCTGGCCTCGCTGCTCGTCTTTCTTCTTTTGATTGGGCTGACCTCCCGCCTCTGGGGAGAGCGCGCGCTGCACCGGGTGCTCTTTTCGGTGCGCGGCGAACCCGCCCGGCTTTTTCCCGGGGAGGAAACCACCCTCGAATGGACGGTGGAAAATGATAAATTTCTGCCGCTGATCTGGCTGGAGCTCTCGATGCCGCTGCCGCCTTACTCCCCTCTCTGGCCCGAGGGGGACGAGGGTCTGCGTCCCTTTGACGAGCCGCAGGCCGAAGGCTCGGTGTTCTGCGCACAGGAGTTCTCCCGGCGGTTTGCCTTTCTGATGTCCCATCAGAAGCTCTGTTGGCACGCGGTCTGGACCGCGAAGCGGCGTGGCCTCTTCACCCACGACCGCCTGCGGATCTGCTCGGGGGACGGTCTCGGGCTCGCCCAGACCGAACGCCCGGCGGCTTCCGGCGCGCCCGTCATCGCCGTCTACCCCCGCGTTCAGAATGTTTCGATCGAGCCGTTCCTGCGCAATCTTTGGGAGGCCTCGGGCGACGCGAAGGGTTATCTCGAGGACCCCACCGTCATCAAGGGAAGCCGCGCCTACCAGCCCTCCGATCCGTGGAAGCGAATCAACTGGCGGCTGGCCGCGCGCGGGCTTCCCCTTTCGGTCAATCTGCCGGAGACGATTCTGCCGAAGTCGGCCCACTTCATCGTTGACGGCGAGAGCTTCGGCGGCGGGAAGCCCGATGCGGAGGGCTTTGAGGAAGCTCTCAGCATCCTCGCCTCGGTACTGGTGGGGCTGGACGGCGCACAGGTGCGCTGCGGGCTGACCCTTCCGGCGGGCCGCACGGGCAGACCCCGCACCCTTCCCTGCGGCACCCCCGTGGAGGAGCTGCTCTTCGCCCTCGCCGGTTACGATTTCCTGCCGCCCGGCCCACCGGAGGGCGCCGATAACGAGCCTCCGCCCGCGAAGCCTTCCCGCTTCGACCTGGTTCCCGCCCTCGAGGCGTGCGCCGCGGCCGGACGCTGCTATTATCTCACCCGCGGCCTCACAAAGCTCGGCGGCCGCCTGTTGGAGCGGCTTGAGCCTTCCTCTCTCGTGCTGATGCCGATGCTGCCGCCCGATTCCGCGCGGCCCTCCGCCTTCGGCGCGGATATTCTGCCGCTGCCCGGACTCAAACGGGAGGTGCGCCATGTCTGATGCGAAAACCTTTCCCTCT
>Ga0129314_1000483_pt1 | contig 41919 bp, 42 predicted proteins | sample O1111metagenome_FD_94431 | JGI IMG/M metagenome (GOLD analysis project Ga0129314, IMG submission 94431) | Orangutan individual fecal microbial communities from fecal samples from Wisconsin, USA - O1111 metagenome | ecosystem: Host-associated > Mammals > Digestive system > Large intestine > Fecal... | reverse complement strand
GCGATGGTCTTGGCATCATCGGCGGTCTGGACCGCATTCTGGGAAGCCGTAACAACTTCCTCCCGGATATCCAGCACCTGCTTGGTGGCATCCTTCATGGGCTGCTCCAGCGCGGCCACGTCCTGATTTTCCTTGTGAATTTTTTGAATGCAGGATACGAAAGCGTCCTTGACATCTACGCCAAAGCGGGCTGTCAGAAATCGCTGCAGTTCTTCCTGTAGATCTGCCACGGGTCATTCCTCCCTTCGTTTACTCGATAGAATCAATAAAAGCCTGGGCAACATCGGCGATGCTGTCACAGGCAGCAACGGCGGTTTTGTCCACCAGAACCCGGTCAATGCGGTAGTTGTCCCGGATGATTTTTCCGGTGGTATCGTCAATCTCGGAATAGGTGATGCTGAGCCGCTTGCCCACGGCATCATTCCAGAATGTGACGGAGGTTACTTTCTTCATGTGGTGATTCTCCCTTCTGTAATGGATGCAAGATAAGAAGCCGCTTCGGCTCCATAGTTGGCAGTAGAGGTGTCAACCTGTCCTCGCTCTTCCGTCATGCGCAGCTGGTCGTAATCAATCTGTTTCGCCTTGATTTCCCAGCCAAAGGACAGCCCCGGAGTGCCGGAAACCACGAAATGGTCGCTGTATCTGCCTGTCAGCACGATTTCACCGGAGCCATACGCCTGTAGGAACACCTGATAGCCCTCCAGCGATACGCACTGCGCAAAGACCGGGTCGATGGATACGTAGCATAGGCCGTCCTCCGCGATCACCCCTTCACCGATGTCTCCGAAATAGGGCGTGGGTGTCTCGTAGGCATAGAGCTTGCGTTCGCCGTAGTCTCTGGTCTTGACACACCGGGCCTTGCTTCCCAATACGGACAGGTCGCCGGATACCTGCGTAAAGACAGGCAGTTCCAGCCAGTCGTGATGGACATTCAGAATGCTGTTCTTTTCTTTATCCATCAGACTCATCCGAATCTCGTTGCTATCGCTGACTCCGACAAAACCGCACGCATAAATGCCTTTGTAGAAGCCGATGGTCCCCTCGGTCATCTTGATGGAACGAACGATACTGCCGGACTGCCCATCAAATGAGTCGGTGGAGATACCGCCCTTTCCAAGGTACACATCTCCGGCACCGCCGTGGGGCGTACACATGGAGAGCCAGTTGCTGGCATGGGTCCAGTCACCAAAGGCGATATAGTCGCTGTTGATGTTGAAGCCGCCAATCTGTCCCGCGATGGCTTCCATACTGCCATCGGTCTTGATTTTGAAGTAGTTGTTGGCGGTAATGGCTCCGTTCAGATTGATGCGCTGTGCCTGAATCGCTACCTCCTCGGAACTCTGGTTGATGGCGGAGATGATGCCGTCCTTTTCAACCTTGGAGGCAATGCCGTCATCCGTCCCCTTGATCCAGTTGTTCAGGCCAATACTCAGCTGGTTGGTGTCGATGGAATTGGTGGCAATCCAGCTGCCGAGAATCTGACCGTCCACCGTAATTCCCACCGTATAGGGACCTTCGTAGCCGGTGGTACTGGCGGCAATGCCATCCTTGTTGATCTGCATGATCCGCTTGGCGGTGGTCTTGTCCGGGGTATCCATGTAGAGATCCCTGAGCCAGCGCCCGTCCTCGTCATACTCCGTCAGCTTGTAGCCGCCTTTGGCACCAGTCATCATGGCGGTCAGGTTGTCGATACTGATCTGGATGTTCCGGTTGGAGATGCTGATGGCATCGTTCTGCTCACTTCTCAGCTGATTGCGCACCGCCGACTGCTGGCTGGTGTAGGTTTTCTGCTGCTTGCTGGACAGCTCCAGTGTTCGCCCGGCTGGGTTCTGGAGCGGGATCGTCAGCTTCATCACCGGAAGGACAATGTCCATGCCGTAGGGCTTAGCCAGACAGTGGATGCGGTCGCCCTCGGCGAAAGCATCGTAGTCATGCCCCAGTTCCGACAGGTCTGCCGCCGTCAGCTTCAGGGACATGGTCTCAAACTGCGTGCTGGAAAGCCATTCCTCGGCTTTGGTTTTGAGATTGGCTGGGACTGTCACATCGTCCCAGGTGTTTGTGGCCCAAACCCAGCCGAACTGATCCACCGCGTCCTGGCTGAACACATAGTTCTTTCCGTCATTGACGGACGTGATATCCATCCGCTTTTCCAGGGCTTCGATCTCGGATTCGCCCTCCAGAGTGGCCCCGAGCGGAATGAGGGCGGTAACCACATCCTCTGCGGAGGTGGTTTCGGAGTAGTCCAGCAGGTTTAACCCGAACTCAATGGGCTGGGTGCTGTAGCTGCCGTACTGCTCGATGCTGACCCAATCCAGGATCAACTGGTCACCCACATGGCGCAGCCGCAGATAACCGCCCAGTCGACTCACCAGCTTCTCCCGGATGGCTTCCAGTGTGTTTTCGTAGTTGGTGCAGCGGTAAAGGCTGTTATTGGGGTCGGTAATGGAGACATAGCCCAGCTTGATCTGCTTGCGCGGCTCCACCTGACTGTTGTGGATCTCCAGCATCTTTCCCAACAGCGCCGCCGGGGAAATATCGTGGTACTCCGCCTGGGGCTGGATGGAGTCTGCCAGAAAACTCAGCGCCCCGGTGCAGTAAATCTGCTTATTCCGGTAGCGGTCAATATTGGGGACCTTCCGCACCTCACCGTAAAAAATCTCCCTGTTGTTGCGGAATACGGAAACCATGGATTTCCGGCAGCAGATGCGGTCATAGAGCGGGTTGTCCGATGGGACCGTTGCCGTAAACACACCGGCGTACCCCGGCTCCAGTTCCAGAACCGGGTCGGTCAGCATGGCGGAGGGGTGGTCTGCGTGATACAGCACATAGCCGTCCAGCTTGACTTTATACATCAGATCACCCTCCTTCGGAATAATACCTGCAGACTGCCGCGCCCGGAGAAATTCAGCGTCAGATCGCTGTCGCCCACCAGCAGCTCGGCAAGACGGTTCTCGCCCTTTTGCAGGAGATAATCGTCTCCGTCCACCGTCATCTTCAGCCCGGTTTCTCCAATCTCAGAAACCACCACACTGACCACAAACGGCACCGCGCTGTGTGGGATGGTACAGGCGGCGGTGGGGCTGTCTGCGGTGAGCGTGATGCTGATGGGATCGTCAATGACACCCAGTTCAAAGTCAAAGGGATTCCACAGCCAGTCCGAGGTGCTGTTGTCATTGAGACTGTAGCCGTAGGGGTCCGCCTGGGGGATGGACAGCTTGAAGGTGCCGATCTCCCGCACCCGGTCAAACTCCGTCACCTCGGCGCGGCCTTCCCAGTAGTAGCCGGGGAAATCGTCAAAGACAATCCGCACCCGCTTGCCATGAAGCAGGATTCGGATGCTGGAAATAAAGGAGTTCCAGATGCGTCTGTCCATCTTGCCGCCCAGAGTGATCTCAATGGGGCGCTGCTTGAAAATGGGACGCCCGGTGAGGGCTTCGGAATAATCCAGAAAGCCGTCCGCACCGGGAACATCCAGATAAAAGGTCTCCTGGACCGGAGTGCCAATGCAGTTGTTGTTCCCGATGGCAAGGCCCCAGTCCCGGAGGGTATGATAGCTTTTTCCGGTAGCAATCACCGTAATGGTCGCGCCGTTTGTCATGGTACTCATCGGTACACCTCCTGTGCAGCCAAAATACCCAGCTGCCGGTTCATGCCGGGTGCCAGCTTGCCCACCAGGGTGCTGCCGTCCAGATAGATGCCCTTCTCACTGTTCTGGGCAATGACCGCCAGATATTTCTCCATGCCGCTCATGTTCAGCTTGCTGTCCAGCATGGCTTCCAGCTTGGCGTAGAAGCCCTTCAGCGGCAGGATTGCCTCCGGCCCGGCTTCACCGCCAGCCATGAGAGAACTGCCGTTGATACCGAACAGGGTCGGCTCCATCATGATACCGCCTTCCTTGTACCAGGACACACTCAGGTGCGGCACACTGGGCGGGTTCAGAGAGAAGCTGCCGGAAATGCTGAAATGGGGCAGCTTGATATGCGGCAGGGACAGCTTGCAGTTGGCAAAGAAGCTCTTGATGCTGTTCAGCGCATTGCTGATATGCGTCTTGGCTTGGTCGATTGGCCCGGTGATGGCATTTTTGATGCCGTTCCACACGGAGGTGGCTGTACTCTTGATGCTGTTAAACACTGAGGCAAGCGTACTTTTTACGGAATTGAACACCGTGGTCACCTTGGTCTTGACCCCATCCACCACAGTGGAGATGGAGGTCTTGATTCCCGTCCAGATGGTGGTGGCTGTGGTTTTGATTGCGTTAAATGCAGTGGATACGGTCGTTTTGATGTTATTGACAACAGTGCTGATCTTTGTGCTGATAGCCGTCCAAATGGTGCTGATCGTTGTCTGGATAGCGTTCATCACCGAGGATAGCGTGGAAGATACCGCCTTGATGGCGTTGCCAACCGTGGTTTTGATCGTCTCCCAGATGCCGGTGATGGTATCGCCGCAGTTCTCCCAGATCAGCTGGAACGGCAGTGTGATGATATCCCATGCCGCCTCCAGCAGAGAGCCGATGAACTGGATGCCGACGCTGACCACGTTTTTGATGGTTTCCCAGGTATCCGAGAAGAAGGTGGTGATGCCGTTCCAGATGTTTGTGAATGTGGTGGATACAGCGTTCCACACCTCGTCCCAGCTGGTGCCAAACCACCCCAGCACCACATCCGCTACACCCTTGAGCGTATTTAGGATATTTTCAAACCAGCTGACCAGCCCTTCCCACATAGTGGTGAAGATTCCCTTCACAGCCTCCCATGCACCGGACCAGTCGCCCTGGAATACGGAAATAAATACATCCACGATCCCAAGAATGACATCCAGAACCGTGGACAGCGTATTGGCGATGTGGTTGAACACGCCCTCAAAGACCGGGGCGAGAAGTTCGCAGAACCCCTGCCATACAGCGGACAGCACTTCGGTGATGCTTTCAAACTCAAAGCCCAGGCTGTTCAGCCGGTCAACGATGCCCTGACAGAAGCCGCTGACGGTTTCTTTGATCTGGTTCCATGTGCCGATGATATTTTCCCGGAATTCATCGTTGGTTTTCCAGAGCGTTGCAAAGGCGGCTGCCAGCGTACCGATCACTGCCACCATGGCAAGCACCGGCCCGGCAACCGCACCGAGTGCGCTGCCAAGTCCGGTAATGGAACCGCTGCTCCCGGCAATCTTCACTCCCAGCTTGGCGATGCCTTTCGTCAGACCGGAAAAGCCCTTCATGGCTGTGCCAACCGTAGAAGTCACTTTACCGAAGAGAATGAGCATGGGGCCGATGGCAGCGACTACCGCAGCGATTTTTACCACGGTTTCTTTCTGTTCATCGTTCATGCCGTTCAGCTTGTTGACAAATTCCTGGATTTTCTTCGCCGCCGCCCGGATTTTCGGCATGAGGATTTCACCAAAGGAAATGGCCAGTCCCTCCAGCGCGGACTTCAGAATGGTGATCTGACCGGACAGGTTGTCCAGCTGGGTATCCGCCATCTGCTGGGCCGCGCCGCCGCTTTCCGTGATGGACAGCTGGAGACTGTCCCAGCTGTCCCCGGTACTCACGAGCAGCGAGTTGACGGCGGCCAGATCGGTTTTATTGAAAATGGACGAGATGATGTTCTGCTTTTCAGCGGAAGTCATCCCGTCCATACTGGTATTCAAATCCCCCAAGATATCGTTGAGGGAACGCATATTGCCTTCGGAGTCGTAAACCTCCACGCCCAGGCTCTCCATGCAGGCGGCGGCTTTGTCCGTAGGGCTTTGCAGAGCGAGGATTACATTTCGAAGATGCGTACCGCCTTCCGCGCCCTTGATGCCATTGTTGGCAAGGATGCCGAGCGCGGTGTTCAACTCCGCCGTACCGCCCTTGACCGTCTTGGCGGTTGCGCCAATGGTCAGAATGGCTTCACCCAGCTGGGCAACCGAGGTGTTGGTGGTGGAAGCGGTCTTGGACATCTGATCCACCATGGTATCGGCTTCGCTGGTTTCCATGCCCAGAGCCGACATGGCGTCCGTCACCATGTCCGATGCCGATGCCAGATCGATGCCGCCAGCCGCCGCGAGATTCAGAACGGTGGGCAGCGTATCGTAGATTTCCTGCGTATCGTAACCGGCCAGTGCCAGGTAGTTCATGGCATCCGCGCACTCGCTGGCGGAGAACGCCGTCTCGGAGCCCATCTGCTTGGCAAGATCCCGAAGGGCTTCCACCGTATTGACGGACTCGCCGTTCAGTTGGGTCTCTGCGTCCTTGGTGATGCCCATGGTGGCCTGCACCTGACTCATGGAGGTATCGAAGTCCGCTGTGGTCTTGACCGCTGCCGTACCAAGACCCGCCACAGCGGCAGTCACAGGGAGCAGCTTCTGACCGGCACCGGAAATCTTATCCCCGGCGGTTTGCAGCTTATCTCCTACCTCTTCAATCTTGGCAAGTGCAGCATTGGACTCAATGGCCTGTTCCTGCAGGCGTTTCAGTTCCTGCTCGGTTTCGATAATTTCCCGCTGGAGGGCATCATACTTGTCCTGCCCCAGGTCGCCGCTTTCCAGCTGTGCTTTGGCCTGCTCCTGGGCCAGCTTCAACGCATCCAGTTTTTCCTTGGTGGAGCCTATGGCATCCTTCAGCAGCTTCTGCTTCTGGGTTAGAAGTTCCGTATTGGTGGGGTCCAGCTTCAGCAGCTTGGATACATCCTTCAGACCGGACTGGGTGGTCTTGATGGACGAGTTGACGCTTTTCAGCGCCTTGTCCAGTCCTGTGGTATCGCCGCCGATCTCAACGGTAATGCCCTTGATTCTGCTTGCCAAATTGCGTCACCTCCTGAAAATGGTATAAAAATAGCCCGGATTTCTCCGAGCATGAAAAGAGCACCGGGTGTTAGCCGATGCTCAATAATCGATATTCGGTTCTGTAAACTGGAATTTGGAGAACTGTTTACAATATTTTCTTGAAGCAGATGATACGATTTGCTTCATCAAATCCCATTGCCATATGGAATTTGAAACTATCCATATTGTCTATCTCGCAATCACTGGCAAACTCACTGCATCCACTTTCTTTTGCCCAAATTTCACAAGCAAAAAGGAGTTCTTTTGCATATCCGTTCTTTCGGTATTCTTCTTTTACGAAAATGCCTTCCAAGTAACCCACAGGAGAGCTTTCTGTGCCTTCAACATAGTCAGTTCTCAAACCGCATTGTGCAAATCCTACGGGTAAATCATTTATATACTTGATAAAAAATGCAGATTGCTTGTCATTAAGTGTTTCAACAAACTCTGCTTCTAATTCATCAACAGTATGACTATCCCACATTTGAACAGCCATTTCTGCTAAAACACGACTGTCTTCATTTATTGCTATTCTAACCATTGAAACACCTCGTCAAATTCCGATTTATCGAGGTAATTATAGCACGGAATTATGAACACTTCCACCATTAGAACCGGTCAAAATCCTCCTGCGATGCGACTTTATCGTAGGTCGCGCCATCGTTGCCTTTTTCCGTCCACATATCCATCACAAGCCCGATGGTGAGAAGGTCAAGGTCAGCGATGGAAATGCCAATCTCGGTGCATCGCAGGAGGAACAGAGCCGTGGTCATTTCACGGCTGCTGCGCTGGAGTTTTTTTTAGAAGCCACATCGGTCACAAGATTGGAACCCCACAGTTCCAGAATCTCCGGCAGCACCTCATAGATGGAGAACATTTCAAACTGATCGAGCCAGTCGTCAATGTTGTCCGGGATGGTGTGGTCGGCATGGTAGGCCATGATGTAGGCCACATTCTCGAAGATCTCCAGATCCTCAATGGCGAAGGACCCATCCTCGTTTTTCTTCTTGCTGTAGGAAGATTCCAAACGGGACAGATCCTTGAAAATGTCTCTCTTGAACTTGATGCGGTACAGGCGGGGAATCGTTGCCGAGGAACGGAATTTCACCTGTTTATCGCCGACTGTGATCGTTTTCTCCAGCATAGATTAACCCTCCGTTTCGTCCGGGATATACACGGTCTGGTACCAGCTGTCATAGGTGGCCTTGTCGGTGGTATCGCCAGTACGGCTCTTGACCAGCCCATCGCTGCGGGGATCGGCGGTCAGGGACAGGGTTTCAGTACCTGGCTCAATGGTGTCCTCCTTAGTCTTGGACTCGATGGAAGGACGGGATGCGCTGCAGTTGTACAGCACATGACGGATGGCCTTCACATCGCCGTCAAACTCAAAGAGCAGGGCAAACTTCTCTGTCTCGGTGACATCGGACTTCTCCACCAGCACACCCTTGTTGTCCAGCTTTTCCCGCAGGATTTCGGTGCGGAACCACTCCGGGATGAGGGCCATTTCCAGATCGCCGCTGTAACCGTTGTTGGAACTGGTGCGGAAATACACGATGCCGTCCGCATAGAAGGGAGAGGAATCACCCTCCGCGTCCAGGCTGATGCTGACCGCACCGGGGATGGCCTTGGGGGTGTCGTAAGAGAAGGAAGTCACCCCGTCCACCACGGATTCCGTCAGCTTGGCGGCATGGACATTTTTCAGATTATATTTGACTTTATTGCTCATAGCGGTCAAACCTCCATTTCAAAGTAATACAGGACTTCGTAGAGCCGTTCGCTCTCAATCCAGGTTTCGGTTTTCTCATAAAAAATGCCGTGCCTGTCCAGCACAGCTTCCAGCTGCCGTTCCACCGACAAGTCCTTACAATCGGTGTACAGTTCGATATGAACTTCGGAAATTTTATAGTAGACTGCTCCGTCAGCGGCGAAGTTGTCGCTGCCCGGAAGCAGATAACAGAGAAATGGCGGTTCCGGTGACTCGCCCTCCGCAAAGTGGTTATAGGCAAAGGGCAGCCCGGATTCCGTCAGCATTTGGATCAGCTTATCCATGCCGCAGGCTCCTTTCGATGTCTTTCTCCAGCTGGTCGATGCCAGCCTGTTCAGCCGGGGCGATGTGGCTTTTGCCCAGAACCCTGCCACCGCCGCGCTTGGCATGACCGTGTTCCAGCAGATGCGCCAGCTGGTAGCGGTTGCGGGAATACACGGTCACCTCCAGCGAATGCGCGGTTTCCCTGGTGTTCTTAGTAGACCAGCTTTTCGCATAGGCTCCGGTCGCTCTGGGAGCGGTGGCCTTAATCTGGTTCTTCACCAACGTACTGGAACTTTTCACCGCTTCCTTCATCTCATCACAGGCTACATCGGCATACTCGTTCAGTTCCTTCATGACGGTTTCGGAGAGCGAATCAATGGAAATCTTCGTATTTGCCATATCATCGTCTCACTTTCCGGCAGTGCAGCTTGATGCCCTTGCGCTTGAAATTCATGTGATCGACTGAAAGAATGTCGTAAAGTTCATCCTGAAACTGCACCCGATAGCCCGTGGAGGTGATTGCCGCGGACTGAGCACACCAGCGGATGGTGAAGTCAATGGTGGAATCATCCACCACCATCCCGGCATCGGTCATTTCCTTGCCGCCCTCGGCACTGACCGTGGCATAGCAGGTGTAGTAGGGCTGCCACTCGTTTTTGTGATTGCCGATGGAATCCACCGTCACCGTGTTTTTATTGAGGTAGATACGGACATTCAGCAGTTCAATCTTCATCAGAAGGTCTCCTTCCGTGAACCGAAAAGCAGAGAACGGAGGGTCAGGGTCAGAGCGTGATGGTCGGCTTCCTCCCGGTGTTCGTAGAAATAGGCCACCGTGTACATGACCGCCACCCTGCCGTTTTCTACCTGGGTCAGCGCGTCAGTGCTGTCTGCACGGAGAATGTCAGAACACAGCTTTTCCGCTCCGGTGATCAGTGCCGTAATGATAGAATCATCATCGTCAAAATCCACCCGGAGATACTGCTTCATTTCTTCCAGGGACACAATCATATCTCGTCACCACCTCGGTCACAAAAGATTGGCGGTACCACCCGTGAGAGCGGCACCGCCGTAATCAGGATCACTCGGTCTTTAGCTTCAGAATCTGTACCGCCTCGGGAAGGATCAGCTTGCCGTCCACACGTTCCTTGGCAACATAGCCAATCATGCCGTTCCCGGCGAACAGTTCGGTCAGCTGCTTGAAGGAACGGGTGCCACGGTCGCCGATGTTGTAGTAGCTGTAGTCGCCAAAGGCGATGGCGTTCTCCGGCACATACCCGGAGGTGTGAACGCTGTAGCCCAGAATGCGGTCCGGCTCACCCGCCTGATAGGACGGCTGCCAGAGGTAGGCTCCGTTGTTGTCCTTAAACTTGCGGATCTGCGCCACAGTCTTGTCGTTCATGATGAAAGACGCATTCTTGCGATAGGGGCGCTTGAGTTCATAGATAAGGCCCAGCACATCGTCTGCCTTCAGTGCGGCAGAAAGCGTACCGGCTACATGACCGCCGCCGACTTCTGCGAACAGGCCCAGGGGCTGACCAACGCCGGTGCCGTTGAGGAAGGCATCCTCCTCGGCATTGGCCAGTGCCTTGCCGAACTGCTCGATGATGTAGCTTTCCAGATTGAAAGCACTGTCGTAGAGCAGTTCCTCGGTCACCTTAATAGCAACGTGCAGCTTGTGGGCATCCAGAAGGATCTGTGCAAAGGTGGCATCGGAGAACTGGAGCGCACCGCCTTCCTCGATCCATGCGGCGGCAGGCTTAGTGGCCGCGATATTGATCTTGTGCTCACCGGAAGTGGTGATCACATGGCCCAGGCGGCGCATGATGTTCTCCTCAGACAGGGTCTGAATCAGGCGGCGGTCATACTCCTCGGGCACGAGGTAGCCGCCATCGGCATCCACGCCTTCCTGCAGAACGTTGCTGACCTGACGGAAGTTGGTGCGCAGGGCGGTCAGCATTCCCTTGCGGTATTCATCGGATGCACGACCGGTCTTGACCTCCGGCTGCTTTCCGGTGGCGGGCTTAGAAGTGAGGGGCGTACCCACAGGCTTGCTGAGTTCCGCATCCAGCGCCTCCTGGCGTTCCAGACGTGCGATTTCCTTGCCGAGATCGGCGATGTCCTGCTCCATGCGGGTATAAGTGGCATCGTCCTCGGCGGTCAGGGTGCCCTTCTCGGTGCGGTGAGATTCCAGAAACGCCTTGGCGGCATTCCATGCGGTGTTGCGCTTCTCGCGCAGTTCCTGAATCGTCATAATCAAAATCCTCCTTAATGTTTCATCAGATTGAGCCGCTCCATGAGATCGTCCACGGAGCGTTCCGGTTTGGTGGGGTTCTTTTCGATGCGGCACTTTGCCGCCAGCTTGTCCATCAGGTGGTTGGTGACAGCCGCCCGGGAGAACAGTATCGGCCCGGCAGCGTGATTTTCCGCGCCAGCGTCTGCCGGACGGGCTATGATCTCATCGGCAAAACCCAGATCGACCGCCGTGTGGGCGTCCATCCAGGTTTCCGCGTCCATGAGGCGGGACAGCTTGGCACGGCTCATGCCGGTCTTGATTTCATAGGCGTTGATGATGGATTCCTTGACCTCGTCCAGCATGGCGATGGCTTTCTGCATTTCTGCGGCATCGCCGGACGCGATGGTGGCCGGGTTGTGGATCATCAGCATCGACACCGGGGATACCAGCACTTTGGTGCCTGCCATGGCAATGACAGAAGCGGCAGAGGCAGCGATGCCGTCAATCTTAACGGTCACGCTGCCTCTGTAATCCATGAGCATATTGTAGATCTGGGCCGCAGCCACACAGTCGCCGCCGGGGCTGTTGATCCAGACCGTGATGTCGCCGCTCCCGGCATTCAGTTCCTCCCGGAATAGCTGGGGCGTGATATCATCGTCAAACCAGCTTTCCTCGGCGATGGTGCCGTTCAGCGTGAGAATCCGCTGCTCCGGTTCCGTCTCCGTCGGGGCCTGATTCGTCCAGTTCCAAAACTTCTTCATTTTCGGTTTCCTCCTTTCCCGCGAAGATGCCCGCATCCTGCAGCTTGGTCATATTCCCATTGATGAGATACAGGTCACCGCCGAGTTCGGCAGGAATGCGGTCCAGGTTTTCCAGTTCCCGGATGTCGTTGGCGGACATCCAGCCGTTCTGTCTGGCGGTGGCGTAGCCGTTCATCCGGCTCTGATAGTCACCGCGCAGCAGTCCGTCCACGTTGAACTTCACGAAATACGATTCCTTTTCTTTCTCCGAAAGCAGTGCCCGGTTGATGGCCTGCTCCCAGCGCACGATCCACGGCTCCAGCGTGTATTTCACGAATTCCAGCGACTGCTGCTCAATATTAGAAAAGCTCGACTTCTCCAGATCACCGACCATGTGGGGCGGGACCCGGAAAATCCGAGCGATTTCGTCAATCTGAAATTTTCTGGTTTCGAGGAACTGCGCCTGCTCCGGGGAGATGGAGATGGGCGTGTATTTCATGCCTTCCTCCAGCACAGCCACCTTATTGGCGTTGCCGCTGCCCCCGAAGGCCGCGTTCCAGCTGTCCCGGACACGGGCAGGGTCCTTAACGGTCCCTGGATGCTCCAGAATACCACCGGGAGTCGCGCCGTTGGCGAAGAACTTGGCTCCATACTCCTCGCAGGCAATTGCCATACCGATGGCATTCTTAGCCATGGCAATGGGGCTGTATCCGACCAGTCCGTCGAAGCCTAGGCCCGGAATATGCAGCACATCGGAGGGCCTCAGAATCACTGTGCCGTCCTTCATGGTCGGCGCATCAGAATCCTGCACCTGGTACTGGTAGTAGAGGTGGCCCATATCGTCCCGGTCAACGGTCATGCGGTTGGGCATCAGCGGATACAGTGCAACGACCTCGCCTATGCCGTTTCGGATGATCTGGGAGTAGGAGTTACCCCACAGCAGCAGATGGGACATGGCGGTTTCCCGAAACACAAAGCTGGTCATCTCCGGGTTCGGCTCATCATGGAGAATGCGGTACAGCGGATGCTTCAGTGCTTTTTCTTTGCTGCCGTCCTCCTGGTACTGATACAAATGCACGGGCAATCCGGCAATCGCCTCAGACAGGATTCGCACACAGGCGTAGACAGCAGTCATCTGCATGGCGGAGCGTTCATTCACTGGCTTGCCCGAGGTGGATTGGCCGAGAAAGAAGCGGTAGCCGCTGCCATTGGTACTGTTGGTAGGCTTATCCCGGGAACGGAATAGTCCGGATAAAATGCCCATAGGAAATCACTCCCTTCATATAAAAAGGATGCCTCGGCCATCGTAGACGGAAGCACCCGTGTCATTGCCACAGCGGATTGCACGATCCAGCGCCATAATGGTGGCCACCGCGCCGTCGATCTTTTCTGTGGACTTTTCCTTGTCCGGTTTGATGTTGCCAGCTGGGTCGGTGCGGATGAAGATGTTGTCCATCATCCAGCGCAGCACCGGATGACCACCATGGGCGATTTTCTCCTCCAGCACCAGCTTCATCAGTTCCTTGGTGGGAGGACTCATATCTTTGAAGCCCTGCCCGAATGGCACCACCGTAAAGCCCATGCCCTCCAGGTTCTGCACCATCTGCACAGCGCCCCAGCGGTCAAAGGCAATCTCCCGAATGTTGTAGCGTTCGCCCAGCCGCTCGATAAATTTCTCAATGTAGGCGTAGTGAACCACATTGCCCTCGGTGGTCTGCAGCGTGCCCTGGCGCTCCCAGACATCATAAGGCACATGGTCGCGCCGGACACGGAGATCGAGGTTGTCCTCCGGTATCCAGAAGTACGGAAGCACAATATACTTATCGTTCTCATCCTGCGGCGGGAACACCAGTACGAAGGCCGTGATATCCGTGGTGGAAGACAAATCCAGACCGCCGTAACAAACCCGGCCTTCCAGATCATCCTCATTGACCGGGAACGCGCATTTGTCCCACTTGTCCATGGGCATCCAGCGGATCGCCTGTTTGACCCACTGGTTCAGACGCAGCTGGCGAAAGGCGTTCTCCTCGCCGGGATTTTGCTTTGCCGATTCGCAGGCGTCCTGTACCTTGTCGATGCCCACCGTGATGCCCAGGGAGGGGTTGGCTTTTTTCCAAACCTCCGGATCTGTCCAATCATCACCCTCATCCGCGCCGTAAATCACCGGGTAGAAGGTGTGATCGGTTTTGCGGCCTTCCAGAATGTCCTTTGCCTTCTGGTGGACTTCATAGCAGATGGAGTTCGTATCGTTCCCGGCGGTGGTGATGAGGAAATACAGCGGCTGCATCCGAGCATCGCCGGAGCCTTTGGTCATGACATCGTACAGCTTGCGGTTGGGCTGAGTGTGGAGTTCGTCAAACACCACGCCATGGGTATTGAAGCCGTGCTTGTTGCCCACGTCAGCGGACAGCACCTGGTAGATACTCCCGGTGGGCTGGTAGATAATGCGCTTCTGGGAGTCGAGAATTTTGACTCGCTTATTAAGCGCCGGGCACATCCGTACCATATCAGCAGCCACATTGAACACGATGGATGCCTGCTGGCGGTCAGCGGCACATCCGTAGACCTCGGCCCTTTCTTCACCGTCCCCACAGGTCAGAAGCAGGGCCACCGCAGCGGCCAGCTCGGATTTGCCCTGTTTCTTGGGAATTTCGATGTATGCGGTATTGAACTGGCGATATCCGTTGGGCTTCAGCGTTCCGAAGATGTCCCGGATGATCTGCTCCTGCCAGTCGATAAGTTCAAAGGGCTTTCGGGCCCAGGTGCCCTTGGTGTGGCAGAGACTTTCGATGAACATCACCGCATAGTCAGCTGCCGCTTTGTCATAATGCGACCCCTCTGCCATGAAAGGGGTCGGACTGTATTTCTTCAGCTTCCGCATGGGGTCACCTCCTAAAAATGAGCATAAAAAATAGCCGCCGAAGCGACTTCTGAATAACGAGGAACAGAGCCTCGCGGCTCCATCCCTGTGGGTCGGGTGTGACTTAGTAGCCTTCTTTGCGAACCCTGGCCTCAACCCGCTCCATGAGCCAGGCCTTTCCGCAGAAGCGGATGTCCTTGAGATAGCTGGCGGCTGCGCTGTTGAAGCAGCAGGCTCCCTCTTGGTAGATCTCGGTGGTGGCCATTTCGTAGATCGTGGCGACCAGGCCGTCGTGATCGGCAAGCTCGGCCTTGGCTGCACGGTACTCGTCGCTGTCCTCGGCATTGTCCATGAGGGTGTTCTCAAGGCATCCGATGTGCCAGTAGGCAGCGTACTTGATGTTGTAAAAGGCTTTCTTCTGGCGGGCGCTCATTTCGGATACTTTCATGGTGGTTCCTCCTAAAGTTGATGTGTCCCTTTCGGTGTACACATATTCGCTCTGAATCCGCATAATAGCAAGTCAATTTGAAGCCATATATGTACCAAACTATCCGACAGAAAACTGTGTATATTACGGCTCTTTGTACACTGCCATCATGATCCGAATACCGAGTCGGAACCCCGTCTTGAAGCTGTCACAGGAAAGCAGTGTCTCCATATCGGCGCGGTTGGAGAGGTACTGATCGAGTAAGGATCGGGTTTCCTTGTCTAGCCGCTCCTCAAGGATAGCGCTGAGCTGACTCATTTTCTGGTTCAGGCCGTGGAATTCCTCTATGTTTCCGGGGCAGTCTTCCCAGGGGTTGATTTTGCCGTAGAACAGATCTTCCAGAATATCATTGGGCATCCGCGTCACCAACCTTTCTGCAAATGTCAGCGCCATAGGCCACACTCAAGCCGCACCCGTTGTCCCAGGCAACCATGATGCTGCCAATGTCATCGACACCTCTAACAGTGCCCTTTGTGCCGATGGGAGGGGCTTGCGGATCGTCCATCCGCACCAATTCCACCCGGGTGCCAACCGGATACTGGCGGCGAAGCACCTCGACAACAGCCTTACTCGGAAATCGCATCATCCGCCACCTCCTTCTTAGTGCCGGACCTGAAGGCGCTCGATCCGGTCAGGTTGCGGAGCAGAATCTTCCGCTGGGTTTTGTATTCGCTTCCGATGAAGCCCAGGCGGAGAAGGAAGCAGCGGAAAGCGTACTTCTCGTTGTCCACCGGCTTTTCCGTAGCCGCGATCCGCTTGGCGTTCTTAGCCATTGCACAGAGGTTGGCAATGAAACTCATATAGGTCTGCACCTCATCCGGGGTGAGGTCCCGGTGAAACCAGGGGAAGGAAACCCGCTCGTCGGTAATCTCCAGCGGCAGGGCTTCGATGCCAAAGGCTTTCTTGACGAGCGTTCCCTTTGCATCCAGCAGATGGTTTAGATTTTCCAGCGCCGTATCTGAGAAGCCATCTTTAGGCAGGGAGACTGTCAAACCTGACTCATCGGCAGCAGGCTGTTCCGGCTCCTGTTTCTCGCCTTCATAGTGAAAACCTGCGGCGGTCAGGGCGGCCAGAACCGCATCAATGGTTTCCCGCGATGTGCGTTCATCCCAGAGCAGGGTGCCTTCCTTGCTGACCGTCATGTTATCGATGACGTATGCGCAGGTGGGCATGAATTTGTAGACTGCCTTCATGTGGACCGTGTCGGAAATGATGCTGACCATCTCTTTCCGCTGGGTTCCGGTAACGTTGAATTTAAGTTCCATATGGGAATCCTCCTTTGTTTTTGGTAGTCACATATTCGCTCTGAAAGCACAGATTATCAAGTTATTTCGGAGGCATAAATCTGACAAAGATAGGCCTTGAGAGCAGTGTAAATTACCAATTATGCCATAGAGAATTCCAAGGCGACTTCATCGTATCGATAAGTCAGGCCATCCCGCTGAACAGAGACTGCATCGGCGCTGCCGACCTGCTCGATGTACCGCTTCACAATGACATCGCAGAACTTCTCATCCAATTCAATGGTGCGGCAGATGCGGTCTGTCTGTTCACAGGCGATCAGCGTACTGCCGGAACCGCCGAAGGGGTCCAGCACGATAGCGTTGCTCATGGAAGAATTCATGATGGGATAGGCCAGGAGCGGGATGGGCTTCATGGTCGGATGGTCGCCGTTCTTCTTGGGCTTATCGAACTCCCAGATAGTGGATTCTTTGCGTCCAGTGTACCATTGGTGCTTGCCTTTTTTCTTCCAGCCGTATAACACAGGTTCATGCTGCCACTGGTAGGGAGAGCGCCCCAGCACCAGGGACTGCTTCTTCCAGATACAGCAGCCGGAGAGGTAGAAACCCGCATCGGCAAACGCCCTGCGGAAATTCAACCCCTCGGTGTCCGCATGGAACACATAGATGCTGCCATCATCCGCCAGCGCCTGCTCCATACAGGTGAAAGCATCCAGAAGAAACTGATAGAACTTTTCGGATGCCATGTTGTCGTTTTTGATCTTCCCAGCGGAACCTTCGTAGTTCACATTATAGGGAGGATCGGTGACGATGAGATTTGCTTTGGTATCGCCCATCAGGGTTTCGTAGGTTTCTGCGCGGGTAGCGTCCCCGCAGACCAGGCGGTGGTGGCCCAGCATCCACACATCACCCGGCTTGGTGATGGAGGGTTTCTGAAGTTCCGCGTCGACATCGAAATCATCCTCTTTGACACCATCCTTCAGGGTGTCCTTGAAGAGCGCATCGATCTCGGCAGGCTCAAAACCGGTAAGGGATACATCAAAATCCGCACCCTGCAGATCGGCGATCAGAAGAGCCAGCTTGTCCTTATCCCAGTCGCCGGAGATTTTGTTGAGAGCGATGTTGAGGGCTTTTTCTTTTTCCTCATCCAGTTCCACCACCACGCACTCCGCCTCGGAGATGCCCATGTCGATCAGGACTTTCAGCCGCTGGTGACCGCCGACCACGCGCCCGGTGGCTTTATTCCAGATAACCGGCTCCACATAGCCGAATTGTTCAATGGAGCGTTTCAGCTTTTCGTATTCCGGATCACCGGGCTTCAGGTCTTTGCGGGGGTTATAGTCAGCCGGGAGCAGGTCTTTCACATTTTTCTTCTCAATGTTCATACCATACCCCACTCAGCAAAAGCCTCGAAACCGCCCACAGAGCGGATGTATTCTCTTGCTGTTTCCACAATCTCAGGATACGGAATCCCGCCGACTGTCTCATCGCCGATGGCGCAGCAGAGTTCCACAGGCTTCCCGGTTTTCTGAGCCAGCAGCCATGCATAGATGTTGACGGACACATCCGCTTTGGACAGATCCTTGCCGTGCAGACCGCCGCCGGTCACACTGTCAGCCATGTCGCTGCCCAGCTTCCGGTTGGTGGCTCCGGTGTCCACATTGGTGCCGCCGGTCCAGTCGCCGAGAGGGTTGATCTCAGCGCCGGGATACCAACACTCCAGCTCATCCGCGTCTGCGTTGCTCTGACAGACAATCAGGCGGATATCGTCCAGAATGTACTTGCCGTCGGACCCATATTCATCGTAGATGGTATGGGCAATGTGAGAGAGGGTTTTCTGCTCCTCGGTCACGGGCATTCCCTTAAAGATGCCGTTATCGCCGCATCGGATGCCGTCCGCCTGGTTCTCAGAAAGATGGGCATCCTGCGGCACTTCTACATAATCCACCTCATGCCATCCGGCAATGCGGTAGACCGCAGCCACCACGACATCCGTGGGGATATGCACTGAGGTTTCCGCAATGATATGGCATTTTCCGTGGCCGAGCAGAACTTCCACAGCGATCCTGGGATCATGCTCTTTGGCGTATGCGTAATCCACCAGGGCACCGGCGATGCGGTCGGCCAGCTTGTCCGGGTGGGAAGGGTTCACTTTCTCAAACATTCACATCGTTCCTTTCCTTGCGCGAAGCAATCGTTCCATGACATCGTCCTGGGGATTGGCACCGCCGTATTCTCCGGTACAGTTCTCCCGAACGATCTGATAGATTTCCGACCACAGGCGGTTTGCCTGGGTCATGTATTTGTCCGCAATCGCCACATAGGGAGACTGGATCGCCGCCCCAGTGGTAGGGTGCTTTGCCAGAAAGCCCAGTTCGCTGGTGATGGACTCGCACTGAATCCACCGGGCGCTGGCCATGGCATAGCGTTCAATGAGCTGTGGTGAAACAAGCGCCGCACAGCCGCGCTCTGCCAGCCACTTCCACACATTTTCATAGATTTCTGCGGCACAGAGAGTCGAACCGTCTTTCTGCCGGGCAGACAGAAACTCAGACGGCTTCGGCATCTCCTGACCCTCAAGGTCAGCCGCGCTGTCACCAAAGTCGATAACAGTCAGCGATCGTCTGCCGGGATTGCCGTCAGCAATCTTGTCCGCAATGGCCTTTTTCGGTCTGCCTCCGGTGCCTGGTTTGGGTCCTCGCTGGCCCATTTCCTTCACCTGCCTTCCTGCCGGGGCTATTCCCCCGAAAACTTATGCGATTTCGCGCACGAGACCCCACGCCCGTTCCCCAGGAGAAAGGCCGTAGAGATTTGACCCGCCCCTGGGGTCACCGGTTGTGCCATCTGTCACCGCGCTCCGCGTGGATTCTGGCATGGCACGGCTTGCAAAGGGCGATCAGATTCTCCCGTGCGTGTGTGCCGCCTTCCGACAGCGGTTTGATGTGGTGAATTTCCTCCGTCTTGACATAGCGGCCTTCCTTCAGACACAGTTCGCACAGCGGATGGGCTGCGGCATAACTGTCACGGATGCGCTTCCAGGCTCGACCGTACCGGCGCTTGGTTTCCGGGGCACGGTCATATTTTTCATACCGCTGGGCTTCCAGCTTGGCGTGTTCCTCACAAAATCTGCCGTCTGTCAACTTGGGGCAGCCAGAATAGGAGCAGGGGCGCTTTGGTTTTCTCGGCATCTGTTCACCTCCATCCAGGCATGAGAAAAGCCCCACGGGATTGCTCCCATGAGGCTCTCTGCATTTTCTTCGCATTATAATGATATCACAAAGCGGATGTGCATTATAGTGGCTTTTCGTGGCTTATTTCACTGTCGTCAAGAATCTTCTGCACTGCGTCCAGGGCTTTATCGTGCAGCCGGAAGATCCAGCGGCGGTTATGGTAAAGATTCATGGTAATCTCTTCCCATGTCGCACCGCACAGATACCGCTGTTCCAGCAGAATGCGCAGTTCCACATCCTCGACCCTGCCAATCACATCCACGATGTCCTTTTTGATCTGAACCAGACGATCCATGTCCGATGCGATCTCGTTCTGCAGGTCGATGATCTTGCAGACGGCATCTGCCATCCGGGAAGTGCCGCGATTGGGGTTGTGGGGCATCCCAGTCATGGTGGCCGTACAGCTGGTGGCGAGTTCGTTCAGCGACTGTATCTGCTCGGATTTGCTTTTGATCTGCTGATCCAGAAGATAGGCCTGATTCAGAAAATCCTTTGCGTTCATGCCGCCACCTCCTCGCGCACCATACGGCGGACGGCGGTCATGAGATATTCGCCGTCGAGGTCGGTCAGCATCCCGTACCAGCCGGAACGGAAGAACTGTTCCAGGCTGTCCACCGCGTCAGCGTATTCTTTTTTGTCCGGGTGGCGGTAGTGGTATTTCAGGGCGGTCTGGTAATCTTTTACGGCCAGTTCTACAATGGCGTTGGCTAATGCCTGATAAGGTTCCATATTCGTACCTCCGATATTTTGTAATCCTCGGATTGGCACGGATTGTTGTATGTTATCTAAGATTGTCTCAGATTTTCAAGTCCGCTTTCACGGCATCGATCAGTGCCGTCTGTGTATGCTCCTTTTGGGAGAGGGCTTTCATGATGCGGTCGTCAATGGTGCCCTTTGTAATAATGTGCTGAACCACCACGGTTTCAGCGGTCTGCCCCTGCCGCCAGAGACGGGCAACGGTCTGCTGATACAGTTCCAGACTCCAGGTAAGTCCGAACCACACCAGCGTGGAGCCGCCGGATTGAAGGTTGAGTCCATGTCCTGCCGATGCGGGGTGGATCAGCGCCACCGGGATTTCACCGCTGTTCCATCTGCGAATGCTGTCGGAGTCATCCAGGCGGGAGAACGGAATATGCAGTTTTTTCAGCCGCTCCGAAATGCGGATGAGGTCATGCTTGAACCAGTAAGCCACCAGGACAGGCTTGCCGTTTGCCGCTTCGATGATATCCTCCAAAGCGTCCAGCTTGCGGTCATGGATTCGGATGACCTCGCCGTTGTCATCGTAGACAGCACCGTTTGCCATCTGGCTCAGCTTGCCGGAGAGTGACGCTGCGTTGGCTGCGGTGATTTCGGCATCACCCAGGGACAGAACAAGCTCCTGCTTCAGGTCGGAATATTTCTGCTTTTCCTCATCGGAAAGGTGAACCGCGTATTCGCTGCTGACCAATTCCGGCATTTGTAGATGGTCGGCGGACTTCATGGAAATGGTTATGTCGGAAATCTGCCTGTAGATGGCGTCCTCCGCATACGGCAGGGGCTTATAGGAGTAGATGATCTGCCCGTTTCGCTTGTCCGGCATAAAGTAGTCGGTGCGGTATTTGGTAATGAACCGACCTAACCGCTGACCCATGTCCAGGATGCGGAACTCCGCCCACAGATCCATCAGACCGTTGGAGGCAGGAGTGCCGGTCAGTCCTACGATGCGGCTGACCCTGGGTCTGACTTTCAGCATGGCCTTGAACCGCTTGGTGTTGTGGTTCTTGAAAGAGGACAGTTCGTCAATCACGATCATATCGAATGTGAACGGGATACCGCTTTCCTCCACGAGCCACTGGACATTTTCCCGATTGATGATGTAAATATCGGCAGGTCGCATGAGGGCTGCTTTGCGTTCTGCCTCTGTGCCGACAGCCACGGAGCAGATGAGGTTCTGAAGGTGATCCCACTTATCCACTTCAGCCGTCCATGTGTCCCGTGCCACACGCAGCGGTGCAATCACCAGAACCCGGTGAACCTCGAAGCTGTCAAACAGCAGGTCATTGATGGCGGTAAGGGTGATGCTCGTTTTGCCGAGACCCATGTCCAGAAAGACGGTGGCAATGGGATGGGTTTCAATGTAGTCGATGGCGTAAGCCTGGTAGTCATGCGGTGCGTATCTCATCAAGGATACCTCCAATCTGTTCTTCGTTATCCAGGACATAGACCCGGAACCCCAACCTCCGCAGAAGCGTGTGGCGGGAGGTCTGCAATGCTCTGGGCTTTTTCCCAGGGGCCTTTACTTCCACAAAAGCCATATGGCCCCCTGGCAGAAGAACGATTCGGTCGGGCATCCCATCAAATCCTGGAGAAACGAACTTCGGGCAGATGCCGCCCTGCTTTTTTACCATCAGTGTTAATTTTCGCTCGATCGTTTTTTCTCTCATAATGTGTTCTCCTGTTGAGATTTATGGTCTGGGTTAACCTCGTTGAATGTCATTTACAAGACTTTTTCTTATGGTTTTTTCTTGAAATTTCCCCCAAGAGACTTTTTTGTAAATGACCTTAATAGAGGTTAACCCATAGGTCTGTCAGCTGAGGAAATCCTCGCCGTCCGCGTCATCCGCTTTCAGCCGCACACCCTTGATAAAACGCTTGTTTTTGACCTTAATGCGGTCAAACCCCGCGCCCTCAAGGGCTGTATAAAAATCTGCGGTGCTGCGGACATACTCGTTGGTATCAATGCAATGATTGCGATATGCCTGGTACAGAGCATTGGAACTCTCTTTGTAGCCGCTGCCGACCTCGCACTTCTCATCGAGGAAGTTGCCGAACCAGTCATTCTGGCTGCGGTAGTCATCGATGGCTTTCTGCACGATAACCGGAACCGGGAGCTTGTAGCCCAGGTCGATGACCTTTTTGGCACCCTCGATGACCCAGGCAAGAATGCTCTCAGCGGCATTCTGATACAGGTAGTCGCCGTAGTTCTTGATGTCACTCTTGCCCTCAATCTTGGCATTGAACGGGATAACGATCAGACGACGCCAGGTGCCATCATCGGATGCACTGACCTTCGGGAGATGGTTGGTGTAAAGTACCAGGCTGTGGCTGGGAGAAAAGCTGAAGGGGTCTTTGTACTTTTTCTCCGCAAAGATGTCATCGGTGGAGCAGAGCTGCTTGACGGTGGAATCGTTCAGCCGAGCGCCTTCCTGCATCTCGGCGGCAATGAGCAGACGCTTGCCTTTGACCTCGGCCATCTCCGGCTTCACATTCCGGTGGCATCCGAAGGTCAGCGTATCGGCGGAGATATTACCACTGTACAGACCCAGAACTCGGGAGATGGAGTTCCAGAAGGTGGACTTGCCGTTGCGGCCGCAGCCGTATGCAATGATGAGGGCTTCGACCTGAACCTTGCCAATTGCCGCCAAGCCGCAAATCAACTGCACATAATCAATGAGTTCCTGGTCCCCGCAGAAGATGGTATCCAGGCAGTCGAGCCAGACCTGCTTGCCACGGTCTCCGGGAGAGACAGTTGTGGTCTTGGTGATGAAGTCCTCCGGGGAATGCTCCCTGGCACACGCCATGCCCAGGCGGAGGTCATAGGTAGCATCTGGGGTACAGAGCAAGTAAGGGTTGGCATCCAGATCCTGCGGCGTGATTTCCAACATAGGGCGGGACTCCTTCAGCGTGGCGGTGATATTCTTGGACGCACGGCGCTGAATGACATAGGACTGATACGCCTTTGCGGCCAGGAATGCTCTATACGCTTCCAGCTGTTCGTCGCTCATCATACCCTCAGCCTTGGCCTTGCTGTTGTTTTCCAAGATATCCTGTGCGCCGCAAGCCTTGAGGGAAGCCAATGCGGAGAGCATATCATTGGATGCTTCCTTCATCTGTCGGCGGGTCAATTCATGGGCGACGGCCTGTGCGCCGGGTTCGGTTTCCTGCCAGTACCGACCGTTGTAGCGGATGTAGTGGGTTGCGGGAGAATAGCGCAGTTCCCCGGAGAAGTGCTTTGCCAGAACCTCGGCCTGTCCCACATCAGAGAAGTCCTCCGGCTTATAGGACGTATCATCGTTGTATACTTCGGGAGGAACGTAGCCGTCCTGCTGCTGAACCTTGGCATAGAACTTCTGGGCGCTGTGCCAGATGGTCATCAGTTCCTGCTGTTCCAGAGGAGGGGTACATTTCTCTGCTTCTTCCATGAAGCACTGGAAGGCGGTGTCGTTGTCTCCGTATTTTTTGATGACGCGACCGGCAAAGCGGGACATGGTTGCATTACGGCTTCCTTCGGGAATGACCTGGGTGCCGCCGTGGGAGCCGCCGGGCATATCCGCATCAAAATCCTCTGCGGACAGATACTCGCTCAAGGTCATCTCACCGGGGAAAATCTCTACCTGCGGCTCTGCCGTGCCGAAGAAGAACCGGGCGGCGTCCAAAGCCTTGGTGTCAAAGTACGGGAAGATGGTGTTGACCAGCTTTTTCATTTCGCTGTAGGCTGCCGGATCGGTCATGTACTCGATGGGAAACAGCACATGGAACTTGGGACGGGCGGGCTTGCCGTTCTTCTCCCGCATATGGAACCGGCTGTAGTGGACGGCAAAGGTAATGCCGGGGAATGCGGCCTGGACATCTGCCGAGGTGACCCAGTCGGCGGGATTTTCGGAGTGATCGTTGTCACAGTCCACAGGCAGGCAGTCAGAGCCGAGGAAGTTGTCGCCGCTGCGGTAGTTGTTCATATACTCGGCGCAGACATAGTCTCGCTTGACCGCATCAGCGAGGGCGGCGGCATCCGAAATTTCAAATTTGTGAGGATAGGAACAGTTGCTGGGTGCGCCTATAAAATCTGCACTGTACAGAGTGAACATCATTTCTTTACCTCCTCGCAGTTTTCAGTGAAGTAACGCAAGTGGTAATTCTTCCACTTGGCTCTTTTGATTTCGGCTTCCATGCCGTCAGAGATGGTATTGCCAAAAACCCAGACCTCGGAGCATTTGCTCATGAGGGCGTTTCCGAAGAACAGCCCCAGCTGACGCTCCTTGGGATTGCTGTCATTGAGAAACTGCGGGAACAGCAGATGCGGCGCGATGGGGATATACCCCTTGTCCACAGCAAACCGGCTGTATCCCTGGGCGGCGGCGACGTTTTTCTCCACATCTCCGGCATAGGGTGAGCAGATGTACACGATGGGACGGAAGGCACGGAGTGCCCGTTCTTCCTTCTCTACGGCTGACATAGCCTCGTAAGCGGTAGGGTCGTAATACCCCTCGCTGTTGAATTTGTTGATACTCATGGGATTTACCTCGTTAGTCTTTCTTATAAAAATCGGTCTCATAGCCATCGGCACGGAGCTGCAGTCCCTTTGCCCAGGGCGGAGTTCGCCCCATCTGGTCGCAGACTGCCTGCAGAGACATCCGGCGGTCGGCTTCAATAACCACTTCGTCGTGGATGTGCATCACGATGGAACAGCAGCGGAGGGTGGACATGGCATAGCAGAGGATGTCACGGGCAGTGGCCTGCACGATGTTCTCCACGAACTTGGGGCCGTAACTGTCCAGCCGTTCCCATTTTTTCGTGCCGCCGATACCTTCATAGGTGATGCAGTCGCCGCCGAACTTATTGGTGCCGATCTTTGGCTTTACATAGGCAAGCTGTCTGCCGGAAGGGAGCGTGATGAACAACATCCCGCTTTTGCAGGAGAAGGTGATGCCGTGGGTCTCGTTGGTATGCTTGAAGCGGACAGCCTCCATAGCTGCGCGGTCAACATCCCACCACAGCCTTGTGATGTTGGGATTGGCTTGCCTCCAGGCGTCTACCAGAGGAGGCAGTTCCTCTTCGGTCAGCCCCATCTCCAAAGCGCCCATGGCCTTCAGCGCGCCGACCGAGCCTCCGTATCCAAGGGCCAATTCTGCGATTTTGCCTTTCTGCCGGAGATGGCCGTTGATGCCGTGCTTTTCAACCGGAACGCCAAACATCTGAGATGCCGAAGCGCAGTAGATATCTTTGCCTTCCGCAAAAACCTCCTGTCTCCAGGTCTCACCTGCAAGCCACGCAATGACCCGGGCTTCAATGGCCGAGAAGTCTGCCACGATAAACTTTCGGCCATCTTGGGGAACGAACGCCGTGCGGATCAGCTGGGACAGCGTATCCGGGACATCCTCATAGAGCATCTCCACGGCATCAAAATCACCGCTGCGAACAAGGCTCCGGGCTTCAGTCAGATCATCCAGGTGGTTCTGGGGTAGATTCTGCATCTGAATGATGCGGCCTGCCCACCGACCGGTGCGGTTGGCTCCATAAAACTGGAACATACCCCTTGCGCGGCCATCGGCACAGACTGCGGTCTCCATTGCTTGGTATTTCTTCACCGAGGACTTGGCAAGCTGCTGTCGGAGGGTCAGCACTTTCTGCAATTCCGGCGGAGCGGTCTTCAGCAGTTCAGCTACAGCCTTTTTGCCAAGGGTATCGGTTTCCATGCCGTTATCCGAAAGCCACTGCTTCATCTGCTGCACGGAGTTGGGGTTCTCCAGGGCGGTCAGATCCTTCATGGCCTGGGTCAGTTCGGAGCGGGAACGCCCATCCATCTGAATGGCCTGCCGTACCAGTTCCATATCCAGCGCCACACCACGGTCGTTGATTTCCTGGTCGATGTGGTATTCGTCCCATACACTGTCCGGCACGGGATACTTGGCAAGCCGAGCCTGGATGGACTTCTCGGTCTCCACATCTCGGATGTTGTATTTTTTGAAAGCCAGCCATTTGTCCGGGGCATGAGCCGGAAGGTTGCGGGTACGCTGACCGTTGGCCTTAGTCGGCGCACAGGGCTGGCAGAAGTATTTGATGAGATCTTTGCCTTCGGTCAGCTTCTGCTTTTCCAATCCCAGTACGGCACCAACACCTTCCAGGGAAAGTGGCAACCCCATCGTAGCCGCCCAGACCATAGAACATTTCCAGGAGCCTGGATCAAGGTACTCCCCAGTGGGGTAGCCAAGATAGCGGGACAGGCAGACGCGTTCAAAGTTGGCGTTGAATGCCCATTTGATAACGGAATCGTCCGTCAGTGCCGTAATGACCTCGGTGGGAATTTCCTCACCGCAGGCAAGATCGACCAGCTGAACGGGACCGCCGTCCACGCTGTAGGAAAAGAGCAGGATTTCAAATACGGAAGACTCCACATAGCGATACACGCCCGTCTTGGAGAGGTTTTGATCGCTGTAGGTCTCTATATCAATTGAGAGAGTTTTCATAGCATTGTCCTTTCGCTCACCCCAACAGGGCGGCAGATTGCTCCGCCGCCCACAGGGTGAGATGCTTACTTGTTCAGCAAGTCCTCCATACGCTTGGTATGGTATTCCTTGTCGCGTTCAGCCTGGGCCAGTTCACGCTTTTCGCGCTTACGGTCATAGATGAAGGACTGGATGACAGTCACCAGGAAGCTGATGCTGATGCACAGCCAGGCGAACAGGAGCGCGGTGATGAGAATGGTCTGAATCGTTGTCATAGTGTTTTACCTCCTTTGTCTTAGCCGAGGAAATCCTCGTCATCATCAGTTGCGAAATCGGACTCGGCGCTTGCCTTGCCGCCCAGGGGTTCTCCGGCACGGATGAGCTGCAGGTTGTTCAGACCGCAGGCAATACCCTTGTTGCCGTTGGAGTTGAAGGCGTAGAAGTTGATGCTGGCACGACCGTACACACCGGAGTAGACCTCGGAACGGGTCAGCACGGGATTGCGATCTGCGTCCACGATGCCGGGAGCGGTGGCAGAGTTGGCGTTGACGAAGTAAGCATTGGCGTAGGCGGGATCATCGGGTCTTTCCACATCACCATCGCGCAGGGGGTTCTTAATGGCGGCGAGAGGAGGAACGGAACGACCGTTGCCCTTCAGCTTGGCCTGACCCTCCTGGTAGGCAGCTTCGATCGCCGCCTTGATCTTTGCGACCGTCTTGGTGTCGGACTTGGGGATGATAAGGCTGACGCTGTACTTTGCAGCGCCGCCGTTGATGCTCTTGGGTTCCCAGACGTTGGCATAAGACCAACGGGTGTCGGGACCGGTGATGACCTTCATGGGATTGGTGACTCTGTTTGCAGTGTTTAACATATTAAAATTCCTCCATAAAATCATTTTTTGCGGTATTCATTGCCGGACGTTTATCGCTCTCTGGCACAAGCGTCGGTTTGCCTTGCGGCTTTTCAATGTAGGGTGCGAGAAGTTCTTCAAAGCGGGTCTTGCCCAGCAGTTTCTGCATGGCAGTGACACCGAGGACTTTTCGCTCATACGGGTCGAAGCCTGCGCTTTCCACAGCGTCGGCAACGGCGGCTTCACTGGTGTACTTGCGGTTGGAACGGCCCTCGACCAGTTTCCAGCCGGTCCATTCCTTACCGCTGACTGCCTGCTGAAGGGCGTACTCCTTCACATCGGATGCCCAGGCGGTCAGAGCGTCGACCTTGCCGAGGATGTCGGCAATCTCCTCATCATTGAGGAGCGCCGGAGCCTGGAATTCGTACCGGGCAAGAGCCAGGTTTGCGGTGGCCCGCTCTCTGCACTCGGCTTTCGCCTTGCAGAACCGGCACCACTCACCACAGCTGAAGTCGCCTTGGCCTTCGTAAGCAAGCTGCGCTTTCTGGGTCAGTTCGGTGTCCGCCCATTCGTACAGGTCTGCCTTATCCATCTGATCCACGCTGATGTTGGACTTCCGGGGCTGGAAGATGGTCATGCGGACGGTATCGATGTCGTAAATGCCATCGAAGATTTCTAGGGCACCTAGGGAGTAAAGGGAGAGCTGCGTGTTGCCTTCGGCGCTGACCTCTACACCTTTGCCGTGTTTATAGTCCACGATGTTGAGGACGCCATCGGCAATGAGGATGCAGTCTGCCGTGCCGAAGCCCTCTTTGACCCAGCGGGAGAAGTCCACCCGCTGTTCGATCATGACCACTGGGTCGGAGCAGGCCTGCTTTGCGGTCTCCAGGAGTTCCACCACATAGGCGGCATACCCGGCGGCGCATTCTTCCATCTCCTCGTTGTACCAGGAGAGGTTCTCGATGGGGTCCTCCGCCGGAATGCCCAGAGCCTGTTTCAGACGGAACTCGCAGAGAGCGTGGGCATCGGTACCCTCGGCGGCGTAGTCACTGCCTTTGTCCTCATAGGCTTCACACAGCCTTGCGGAGGGTGGGCAGTGGAGCCACCGCTCGGATGAGGATGCTGACAGGATAGCGTGTCCTTTAGGTGGCATCTGTCAACACCTCCACATCCGCAAGCAAGGCTTTGTAGTTGGCGGGGGCAATGCCGGACAGCTTGGATGCGCCGTACTTCTGGAGCAGAGCACGAATTTCGGCGGTGTGACCCTTTCGGGACTTGTCCGCGAGGACGGCTCTGACCTGCTCCAGGGTCAGTGCGGGTTCGGCAGGGGCGGCAGCGTCATGGGCATTATCGGATGATTCGGTGCTGAACGCCTCTGCCAGCGTATCTGCCACATCGTTAATCGTAGCGGCGGCGCTGCGCAGGTCCCTGATTGCCATGTCCAGTTCGCTGATTTTGCCCATTGACGGTGCCTCCTTCCTTGATTTGCTTCTGCTTGATCGTGCGGTTGATGCTCTTTGCCAGGTTTGCGGATACGATGATGAAATCCAGGAGGACCTCAACCAATTCCTCTTCGTGGGTCACCATCGTGTTTTCGGACTCGTACATCCTTTTTCACCTCCCGAAGGCGGCTGGGGTTTCGCTGTGCGACCCGCCTTCTACTTACATGGGAAAAATGTCAACCCCCTCCGGGAGGCGTGATGTACTTATGCCTCGTCTAAGTCCGCCATTAGCTTGGCAAGGCGGGCATGGATCTTCTTGAGACGGTTATTGATGGCCTGGCGGGAAACCCCTTGCTCACGGGCCACATCTGCGCCAAACTTCATCTCTCCGTAAACGGCATAGACGAGGTCGACCTGTTCTGGGGTGAGCTTGTCCATTGCTACTAGGAGCTGTGCGATGCGGGGGTCTTCACGAAGAGCATCCTGGAAGGTGCGCTGCCGACGCTGCGGAATCATTTCCAGAGGGTTGTTGGCGTGTTCATTCTGGTCGGCATAGTAGGTGTCTATTTTGGATGCGAACACCTTGTCCACATGGTGGCGGTCAGCATCCAAGAGACGCTCCTCCTCGGCATCCATCTCATCCAGCATGGTGAGGGGCTCCGGGGAGATTCCGCCGTCACCGACTACGCAGACCTCGCGGCGGTAATCCTGAGCTTCCTCATCCCAGATGAGATACACATAATTGCCGTTCTCATCCACATAGGTCTGGCGGTTGGGGTTATACTGAGCCTTGCGCTCGTACTGGTTGTCACTGGTTTTCATTTGTTCGGCTCCTTTCAGATTTCGCAATCCGTCCAGAGCCGCTGAATCCGCATAAAACAGAAAAGACGGCAGGGTGAGACCCACCTCTCCCGTAGGGGAGATAGTAGGTCCCGCACTGCCGTCTTGCGTTCTGGCGGATTACCTGGTTTATTTACTTACGCTGCATTGGGTAATGGGACATTCTCGACCCTGAGTGTCCCGTCCGGGTTGGCTGTAATACGGGTAAGACAGCCCTTCTGGACAATCTCCACGACCCTTCGGTCATGGCTGATGTCACAGACTCTTTTGCCGTTGCTGTTTCTGACTTCTTCGATAATGTTTGCCTCCAATCTGAGATTCTCTTTTTCGTGGATGAGCGATGTCAGGTTCGTCGCTCATCGCCCTTTACAAGCATCATCATATCATCCTTTTATTTTTCTATAAAATTGTACCGTCCATTTTTTGGTGGAAAAATAGAAAAGAAAGAAGAAAGTCATTGTCACGTTCAATTTTTGGTGGTATAATTAATAATGTATACTTGGGAGGAGGTCTACATATGGGTAAGCGGCTCTTTCAAGAGGTTTACGCCTCACAAGATAGAACAGATGCGCTCGCCCTTCCGGAGCTTATTGTTGTGAGTGAGGAAGACGATAGGGACACTGTCGACTTCACCTACCACACCGTCCATAAGTCCTACTTCTCCAAAGAGAAGGTGGTCTGTCCTTACTGCCGAAAATCCAACACAACGGAAACAAAAATTCGTTCCCGGAAGTTCAAGGATATCCTCCCTTCCGAGAATAGTGAACGCAAAGTAATCGACCTAATTTTCCATCAGCGATATTTTCGCTGTGATAACTGCAATCGAGTTTTTCGCGAAGATATAGATTTTGCAGAAGAGGGATGCCGCTATACAAATCGGCTCTCTGATCTTCTGGCCGAAGGAACACTAACACAGACTTATGAGAAGGTCTGCAAAGAATATGGGGTACCTGCTTCAAAAACATCAGTCGGCGTTATTATGCGGCGACGCTTGCGGATGAAGACGGAACAGCTGCCTCCGCTCGAAACTCCGGATGCGCTGACCATCTTCGTCGCTTATTACTACAGTGCGGCGTATCCAGTTGTTTTGGGCCTTTATGGTGATACTGTCAAACTGATTGATGTCCTGAGTGAGTCTAGCGAATCGGCCTACGCAGTGTTCTTCACCGGACTGGATAAGGGCAAGGTAAAACAAGTTTTTATTGATCCGGATGAGCAGCTCCACAGTGCTGTTACCACTGCCTTTCCGGATGCCCAAATCATGCTGTCAGAGGAATGCATCCAGCGATTTGTTCGGGATGCATTCAAAGATGTCATCAAGAAGGACGGTTCCCGGTGTTTCATCCATCAACGGTACCATACACTCAGCAAGTCAGAAAGCTATCTGTCTGAATACGAACAGAAGCAGGTGGCAAGCACTTTGAAACGGCGACATCGTCTTGGCGCTGCCTACAATGCTTATCAGGAACTTCTGCACAGCATGGCAACGGGTTGGGATATTGAACACATTCTCGGTTGGGTTGATGACTTGCCGGAGTATCTTACAGATGTTGCGGACGAGGGCGAACAACTGGAGGCCCTCTGGGAATTTGACATCATAAAAGACTTACTGCGACTGTATGAACCGCAAGTGAATACATACCTTGCGTTGGAGAGCAAGCCACCTGCAGCCATGGCATCTGCGGTGATGAGCATTTTGGATTCGTTGGAGGAAATGCCTTACTGCATATACGATGTGCTTCACGCCAGAATGCTGCTGAATGTTGAACATGACAGGATCGAAAAGGATGGGACAGTATATCGGATCGGCGTGCCGGTTGAACGGCTGACAGAGAAGATGCATGAAATAACAAGACAAATCAAGAAAAAAAGGGAGAATGAAGATAATGGATACGAACCAGAAAATTAGTCAGGTTGGTGTGAATATACAAGAGAAAGCTACCGTCATCTGGAATGTGGCCAACAGCCTGTTTGGTGCTTATAAGCCCCATGAGTATGGCCTCGTTATCCTTCCAATGGTGGTAATCAAGCGCTTTCACGACTGCCTGCTTCCTACGCACGATAAAGTTGTGGAGACATTCAAAAGCATCCAAGGCCTCGCTGTGAAGGACGCATTTCTGCGCAAGGCATCCGGCTATCGCTTCTACAATACGAGTGAATACACCTTTGAAAAGCTGAAGGCCGATCCGGAAAACATCAAGGTTAACTTTGAAGCCTACCTGAACGGTTTCTCAGATAACGTGATGGATATCCTCGCTCGCATGGATTTCTTTACCCAGCTGGAGCGCATGTCCAACGCTGGCCTGCTTTATCAGGTCATCAGTGATTTCTGCACTGAAAAAGCAGACATGAGTCCAGAGAAGATCTCTGCTGTGGACATGGGATATATCTTTGAAAACCTCGTCCAGCGCTTTTCCGAGTCCTACGATGAGGAAGCAGGCGCTCACTTCACCAGCCGTGACATCATCTATCTGATGTGTGACTTGCTGACTGATCGGATGGGCATGGCCGAGGAAGGGCGCATCTACACCGTCTACGATATGGCGATGGGCACCAGCCAGATGCTGACCTGTATGGAGGAACGTCTTTCTGCTCTGGACAAGGCTGCCAATCTTATCTGCTATGGTCAGGAAATTAATCCTTTCACTTTTGGTATTGCAAAAGCCGACATGCTCATCCGTGGCGGCGATCCCGATAATATGCAGTTTGGTGATACACTCAGCGATGATAAGTTTAAGGATATGACTTTTGACTTCGTCATTTCCAACCCTCCGTTTGGTATCGATTGGAAGCGGGAAGCATCGAAGGTTGAAGCGGAGCACAAACTCGGAAACGGCGGTCGATTTGCGCCTGGCCTGCCGCAAAAGAGCGACGGTCAGATGCTGTTTCTGATGAATGGCATTGCAAAACTGAAGGATACCGGCCGTATGGCCATTATCCAGAATGGTTCCAGCCTCTTCACCGGAGATGCTGGTTCCGGTCCGAGCGAAATCCGCCGTTATATCATTGAGAATGACTGGCTGGACGCCATTGTTCAGTTGCCGAATGACAGCTTCTACAATACCGGAATCGCCACCTATATCTGGCTGGTGACCAAGGAGAAGCCTGTGAGCCACCGGGAGCACGTGCAGCTGATTGATGCCAGCAAGTGCTTTGTCCCGCGCCGTAAGCCTATTGGCAACAAGCGTGTCGACATTACACAGGAGGCGCGGGACCTGATTGTAAAGGCTTACGGTGAATACCGTGATGATACTTTTGAGGCAACAGCGGAAGGCGGGCACAAGCTCGTCGTGAAGTCGAAGATTCTCCCTGCGTTGAGCCTCGGATATAATAAGATCACTGTCGAGAACCCGCTCCTTGATCCTGATGGACAGCCCATTCTGAAGAAAGGAAAGCCGCAGCCGGATCCGTCCAAACGCGATACAGAGAATGTACCTCTGGATGAAGATATGGATGAATATTTCGAACGAGAGGTTATTCCGTACAGTCCAAATGCGTGGATCGACCACAGCAAGGATAAGGTCGGTTATGAGATTCCTTTCACTCGGACTTTCTATGAGTACAAGGTGCTGGAACCTGCTGCGGATATCGCAGCTAGGATTGAAGAGCACGAAAAGGTATTGATGGAAAAACTCCAAGCCTTGTTCGGAAAGGCGGAATCGTGATGGAACGGTATGCGCAGATGAAAAACAGCGGTGTAGATTGGATTCAGGATATTCCTACCGGGTGGGGTGTCCGTGTTCTGTTCCAACTTGCCGATCAGGTGAAAAATAAAAACAAGGATTTAGCAGAGAAGAATCTGCTTTCCTTGAGCTATGGAAAAATAAAACGGAAGGACATCAATAATCCAGAAGGTCTTTTGCCGGAGTCTTTTGATGGGTATAACATTATTGAGGCAGATGATATTGTTCTTCGCCTTACCGATCTTCAGAATGATCATACCAGCCTCCGTGTTGGTCAGGCAAAAGAACGCGGTATTATTACATCTGCCTATACTACGCTCAGGCCATCTGTTCTGGTGAATCCGCAGTATTTGTACTATGTGATCCATGCCTATGATCTGATCAAAGGCTTTTATGGAATGGGGGCTGGAGTACGGCAGGGACTAAATTATGATGAAGTAAAAACCATTAGAGTACCATTACCGCCTATGGAAGAGCAAAAAAGCATCGTTGCTTTCCTTGATGATCAGGTTTCCCAGATTGATTCCATCATTGAAGACGAAAAAGCGAGCGTTGAAGAATATACGCGGTGGAAGTCATCATTAATTAGTAATGCTGTAACAAAGGGACTTAATTCAGAGGTGCCATTTAAAGATAGTGGCTATGAGAATCTTGGAGAAATTCCGACGAAATACAGCGTGGCATCCATCCGTTGGCTGCTTAATCTTCTGACTGACTACACAGCGAATGGATCGTTTGGCGATTTAGCAAAAAATGTACACTATAAAGACTCCCCAGATTATGCAAGACTTGTTCGTCTTACAGATTTGCGAGTGGCTTTTGAAAACGAGGGGGTTTATGTTGATAAGCATGCATATGACTATTTAGCCAAATCCTCGCTATTCGGAGGAGAAATACTTCTTGCCAATGTAGGTGCCTATGCAGGCTTGGCAGTCGAGATGCCTAAGGTGAATTTCTTAGCTACGCTGGGCCCTAATATGTTTTTAATTAAGACGGATCCCAATAAGTGGGATCAACATTTTGCGTATTATTCGCTCATTGGAAGTTTTAGTAGTGAACAACTAAAGCAAAAGGCAAACAATACAACTGCTCAGCCAAAACTAAACAAAGATAATCTAAAAAGTGTAATGGTTGTTTTGCCGCCTTTAGAGGAACAGAAACAAATATCATCATTTCTGGATTCTCAATGCGAAGTTATAGATTCCTTGATTGCTGAAAAATATGCACTAATTGAAGACCTTGAATCATACAAACGTTCCCTTATCTATGAAACCGTCACTGGCAAGCGAAAGGTGGTGTAATCATGGCTGACAAGGCATTTCAAGATCGTATGAAAGCCTATAACGATGCTTTTCACCGGGATGAGTCTGAAAAGCACTTCGAGAGTGAAATTGAAAAGTTCCTCATCTCACCGGAAGGCGGATGGACAAAGGCAGATGACTCCGGCTATCGCAATGATATGTATCGCGGTATGGCGCTGGATATCGTTACACTGACTGACTTCGTAAAAAGCAGTCAGCCGATGGCATGGCGGCGTTTTGAGCGGATGTGCAACATCGATCCGGTTCGCCAGTTCTATAAAGCGTTTGACAGTGCTGTGCAGCAGGTCGGTCTGATTGAGGTATTACGCCACGGATTCAAGCATCGTGGTGTTCAGTTCTCCGTCTGCTATTTTGCACCTGAGTCTACCTTGAACACACTGGCGGTGGAGAATTATAAAAAGAATATCTGCCAGTGCATCCGGCAGTGGCACTATTCAGAAACGAACAATAACACCGTTGATATGATGCTGGCGCTGAACGGTATCCCGATTGTGGCAATCGAGCTGAAAAATCAGCTTACCGGCCAGTCCATCGATGATGCCAAACGCCAGTGGATGTATAACCGTGATCCCAAGGAACCGTGCTTTGGTCAGAACAAGCGCATTCTGGCCTACTTTGCTGTTGATCTTTATGATGCTGCGGTGGCAACTGTTATCGACCGTGATAAAACGCCGTTCCTCCCCTTTAATCAGGGCAGCAACGGCGCAGGCAGGGACGGCGGTGCAGGCAATCCGCCTACAGATGATGGTGACTATGTGACCAGCTACCTCTGGAAAGAAGTCTGGCAGAAGGACAAGCTGCTGGACATCGTCCAGAAGTTTATCAATGTCCAGAAGGAAGAAAAGAAAACCAAGAATCCGGATGGTTCCCAGCGGATTGAGACCAAAACCAAGGTCATCTTCCCCCGCTACCATCAGTTGGATGTTGTCCGAAAACTGGTGGCTCATGTGCGTGAGAACGGTGCGGGACATAACTATCTCATCCAGCACAGCGCAGGAAGTGGCAAGTCCAACTCCATCGCCTGGACGGCATACCGCATGGCGAGCCTGCACAATGAGGATAATGAAGCTATTTTTGACAGCGTCATTATCGTTACCGACCGCCGCGTGTTGGATCAGCAGCTGCAAGCTACCGTTTCCAGCTTTGACCACACCATAGGCACTGTCGTAACCATCGACGAGAAGAAATCATCGCAGGATTTGAAAAATGCGATCAACGATGGCAAGCGTATCATCGTCACCACACTGCAGAAGTTCCCGGTCATCTATGATCAGGTAAAAGATACTGCCGGAAAGCACTTTGCCATCATTGTGGACGAGGCGCACTCCAGTCAGACCGGTCAGAGTGCCATGAAACTAAAAACCGCTCTTGCAGATGTCGAAGATGCCCTGAAGGAGTATGCTGAGCTCGAAGGCAAGGCCGAAGATGAAATCGATAACAAGGATATTCTTGTACAGGAAATGCTTTCGCAGGGACGGCACAGAAATCTTTCCTTCTTTGCGTTTACTGCGACGCCAAAGGGCAAAACTCTGGAGATTTTCGGTGAACCATATCCAGATGGGTCTTTCCATCCTTTCCATATCTACTCCATGAAGCAGGCCATTGAAGAAGGCTTTATTTTGGACGTGCTGGCGAACTATGTCACTTATAAGATGTGTTATCAGATTGCCAGCAATACACCGGAGAACCCAGATGTACCGACATCCAAGGCAATTAAGACCATCAAACGGTATGAGGAACTGCATCCGCACAATCTGGAGCAGAAGGCCGCTATTATCGTTGAAACCTTCCGCGATATCACCAAGAAGAAAATCGGCGGTCAGGGCAAAATGATGGTTGTTACTGCATCCCGTCTCGCTGCAGTTCGCTACTATCACACCATTAAGAAATATCTTCGTGACAACAACTATGATGATGTTGAGATCATGATTGCGTTCAGTGGTGCTCTGAAAGATCCGGATGAGCCTGACGGGAAGGAATATACCGAAAGCAACATGAACGTGGACAGCAACGGCAATCCGGTGAAAGAAAGCCAGACCAAGGCTGTGTTCCACGATGAGGGCGACATCCTCATTGTTGCGGAAAAGTACCAGACCGGGTTTGACGAACCACTTCTTCACACCATGATCGTCGATAAGGAATTGCGTGATGTGAAAGCGGTGCAGACGCTCAGCCGCCTGAATCGCACCTATCCCGGTAAGGAAGATACCTACGTCCTGGATTTCGTCAATCCTGTGGAACGCATCAAGGAGGCATTCCAGCAGTTCTACCGGGAGACCAGCCTGGATGAGGAGATCAATTTTGACCTGATTTACACCACACAGCGTATTCTGCATGACTATGGCGTGTATACGCAGGAGGACATCGACAAAGTTACTGCAATCTATATTGATGAGGATGTCAGAGCATCAAATTCTACACAGGCTAAGATTTCCAATGCGCTTCTTCCTGTGGCGCAGAAGTACAATGTGCTGGATCAGGAGCAGCGGTACCAGTTCCGGCGCGAGGTGCGCAACCTGGTGAAGTGGTATAACTACATCAGCCAAATCACAAGGATGTTTGATAAGGAGCTTCACCACGAATATATCTTCTGCTCCTATTTGGCCAAGCTGCTTCCTAGCGACCCGACCATCGAGTTTAACCTTGATAACCGCGTGAAACTGGAATACTACCATTTGGCCAAGACCTTCGAAGGCGCGATTGAACTGGATGATCAGTCCGGATCGTGGGCACCAACCAATCCGAAAAGGGCTGGCGCAAAAAAGGAAAAACTCAGTCCTCTGGACGAGATCATTCAGCGCATCAATGAGGAATTCATGGGAGAATTCACTGACGCGGACCGGGTCATCGTCGAAGACCTGTATAACCGTATGAAGAAAGACGAGGATGTGCAGAAAGCGGCGCAGACTGATGACCAGCAGGTGTATCACAGAAGCGTGTTCCCTGGTATCTTTGATGAGACCGCGATGGCCGCATACATGGAGAATCAGGAAGCGTATATTCAGCTCTTCCAAGATGCGAAGAAATACCATGCAGTGCAAGCCGCGCTTGCAGATATGCTTTATCGGGATTTGCACGATAAAAAGAGTTGATATAGCTGCTGAATAAGTCCGCGATAATAGAGTGTTGGAGGTACAACATGGCTATTCCAAAGATAAAAGAACAAGACATCATCGATGCGTTGAAGTACATCGATGAAAACGGTGTGCCATTTCATAATCAGAGCACGAAATATACACTGGTGACGGAGGATGGCAAGAAATATCCGCCGAAGTATGTAATAGCTGTGGCTGCACATATCGCGAGTGGAGCAGATATTTCGACAGACGGATTCAATGCTGTCGAGGCGAAGAATTACCTGCAGGGGCAAGGGTTTACCATTGAAACAAAGCAGGAGAAATTTGAGCTGACGATTTCTGCCGAAAGTATCGTCTCCACAGATGAGCGTTTTACAATGGATAATCTCAGCCTTGGCGACAATTATAAGCCACTTGGTGCATGCTTCAGAAAAGCGGATGGCGAGGAAATTAAGCGTGCCTACAGTAAGGGTGAAAGAAGAAATTCTAACCAGACGCTTCCACGTATCGCCTGCCAGGTTTTCGAGAAACAGCTTGCGGCCATGTCAGTTGAGGACAAAGAGAGCTTTCCTATCTGCAAATATAATCCGTCCAATGATATGATCTGCGGTATTTACTCAAGTGTGGATGAATTCAAGAAGCATCGCAACACAATAGAATATTTGACCTACAGCTATGATAATGGCAGGCAGTTTGTTATCTATTGCTGGAACATTTTCTCAACGATCTATTTTGTGCAAGAATGTTTGAAGCGCTTTGGCAATTTGGGTGACCAGTTCGTCCTTACCTATCGGGAAAAAGACGAGAAGGAAACAGACACAGCCGAGACTGAGGCGGCTGTTCAGGAGGAACTTGTACAGCAATTCAAGGGATACAGAAATCCATACTCTTCCATGCTGATTGAATCAAAGAATTTGATATTCCGTGGTGCTCCCGGAACCGGTAAATCATACCTTGCTAAGGAAATCGCTGCGGACATCATCAGCAATGGCTATTTCGATGACTACACTCTTCTAACGGATGAACAGAAAAAACAGGTGGAATTTGTCCAGTTCCACCCGAGCTATGACTATTCGGATTTTGTTGAAGGACTCCGGCCTAAAGTAAATGATGACGGCACGATGGGTTTTGAATTACAGGATGGTATTTTCAAGAAGTTTGTAGCCCGCGCCAGGAAAAACTATGAGGATTCTCAAAAATCAAAGGAAGCCATCGAAAAGGAGGTTTCTGTTCAAGAGTCCATGATGGACTTTTTCGCTGGGATCGAACTCGGGGTTGATACCTTTAAAACCATCAATGGTAACGAGTTTTGTATTACGAGCGTAGATGACAAGCATATCAACATATCCATTCCGGGAAATGCGACAGTCAACAAACTCTCCCTCAATGTGGATGAGATTCGGAGAATGCTTGAGGCAGATGTGAAGTTCACCAAGATCAAAGACATCACGGCCTTTTTCGGGAAATCCTTTGCAACGCAGGCATATTCGTATGATTTTGCGATTTATAAGGCAATCAAGGCAAAGAAAGGCGTGGTGTCAAAGGCAAGGGGTAAACAAGAAGAACTGAAAAAGTACATATTCATCATAGACGAGATCAACCGTGGAGAGATTTCTAAGATCTTCGGGGAATTATTCTTTGCCATCGATCCAGGTTATCGGGGCAGAGCCGGTGAGATTTCCACGCAGTATGCAAATTTACATGCAGATCCGGACGAGAAATTCTACATTCCAGAAAATGTTTACATCATTGGCACTATGAATGATATCGACCGGTCTGTAGACAGCTTTGATTTCGCAATGCGGCGGAGATTCCGATTTGTGGAGCTTAAGGCAGATGAGCGATTGGAGATGCTGGCGTCCTTAGAAGATGAGGAACTGGAGGCTGAAGCCATAAGGCGCATGGCTGCCCTCAACAGGGAAATAGCCAGCGTTGAGGATCTGAATGAAAACTATCAGATCGGTGCGTCGTACTTTTTAAAGCTGAAAACCCTGAATTTCGATCAGCTTTGGACGGATTATCTTCAGCCGCTTCTACATGAATACGTTCAGGGAATGTATGATGAAGATAGTCTCATGAGCAGGTTCGCAAAGGCATACGGCTATCAGAAGCCGAGTGAAGGTGATGCGGGTGAGGATACTCAAGGTTAAGGATAACCAGTTAAAAAAGAAGGATGCCTTCTCCGAAATATCAAATCTTACGAGCAAGATTGCTGACAAGACACTGGAGCAGCTTGAACGAGAAGGTATCTTCGTATTCCCTGAACTTGTCAAGGATGCGGACGATATTACAAGGGATCAGATGATCCTTCAAGGATTAAATGACTGTTTCCGTACCGGGAATGTTATGGGCTTTCTTGGCTATGGGGCTGAGCGCCTTGTCATTGAGTCCCGATTCGGCGGCGACGATGAGGATTACTTCTTGCAGTATCTCCTTGATAGGGTGCTGGATTTCCCCAATATTGTGGATTTGGCGACGGATGCCAATCAGGATAACAGGCTATTCAATTTCCTGTTATTCCTTTTCCCGTATTATTTGAAGACAGCAATGCGGAAGGGCGTATTCAAGCAGTATATTCGCCGAAGATATAATGACGGGAATGTGAGGGGAACCATTGATATTGCAAGGCATATCGAAAGGAATACGCCCTTTACGGGAAGTGTTGCCTACAGTCAAAGGGAGTTCTCATACGATAATTACCTTACGGAACTTGTGCGCCATACGATAGAATTCATTAAAAGAAAGCCCTATGGGAACAACCTGCTTATAAAAGTGAAAGACGAAGTTAAGCTCATTGTGGACGCAACTCCGTCATATGAACGGTATGACTGCCAAAAGATCATTGAAGCAAATAAGAAGAAAGCTGTCAGACATGCTTACTTTCGAGAGTATCTTGCACTTCAGCGTCTATGTCTGCTAATTCTGCAGCACCAAAAGCATCAGATTGGAGCAGGATCGAAGCAAATCTATGGCATCCTGTTTGATGGCGCATGGCTGTGGGAGGAATATATCGGTTCTCTTGTTGATAGTGTTTTCTATCATCCGATGAACAAGGCTGGTAAGGGAGCCCAGCGTCTCTTCGGTGGCAATATCGGTTTGATCTATCCCGATTTTATCAGCCGGGATCATGAAACAAGGGTCATAGCGGATGCCAAGTATAAGCCTCTCGATAATATTGGCAACAAAGACTATCTGCAGGTGCTGGCTTATATGCTCCGATTTGATGCAAAGAAAGGGTACTACCTGTATCCAGAAGCTGAAGGAGCAGATGACCTGCAACTATGGCTCAACAAAGGCTCCACTTATGAAGCGAATGTTGTGCCGAGAGATGATATTTGCATTATAAAGCATGGGTTGAAAATACCCATTGACGCAGAGAATTATGAGTCTTTCGCATCAAAGATGCAGGTGAATGAATCGGAATTCCGACAGGTCTTCATCGGATAGATTGTGGGGAGAGGTAACGGCAGTGATTCGTAAATTTTGACTACGATGGTGGTTGGATGATTTATAACATCTTAAACACGATGAAACTATGCCAGCCACTCTGAAACCATTCCTCTATAAAAAGTTTCATTGTGTTTTGCGGCAGAGCGCGAAGCAACTATCCAACACGGAGAAAATGTATCCATAAAAGCTCACAATGAAACTAACCCAAAGAGTAACTGCGCCGAAAAGCCTTGTGTCACAGGCGCTTCGGCAAAAAGAAAAAGCACGATAGTTTCAGATACATTCGTATCAAAACTATCGTGCTTATTTGGTGCCGGTGACCGGACTCGAACCGGTACGCCATCGCTGGCGGTGGATTTTGAGTCCACTACGTCTACCATTCCATCACACCGGCATGAATTGACTTTTATAGTATAGTCGATTTCTTTC
>Ga0129314_1000479_pt1 | contig 42072 bp, 31 predicted proteins | sample O1111metagenome_FD_94431 | JGI IMG/M metagenome (GOLD analysis project Ga0129314, IMG submission 94431) | Orangutan individual fecal microbial communities from fecal samples from Wisconsin, USA - O1111 metagenome | ecosystem: Host-associated > Mammals > Digestive system > Large intestine > Fecal... | reverse complement strand
CGCTCCATGACGTCCCTCCTCTCGTTGTTTGCTTACGCGCTCCGCTGGTCCGCGGCGGCGCCGCCGATGTCCGCCCCCAGGTCGCAGGTGTAGCGCCAGCAAATCTCGTCGCCGCCCTCCAGGAGATACTGGCTGCACCCGTAGTTGGGGTACCAGCCGTTGACGGCGTACATCCAGCCGGACAGCTCTCCGGCGTCGAATTCGTACAGGTTCCCGATGCCCTCGATATAGGCGCTGCCGTAGAGAGGCGTGTTCTCGTACTCCATGTGGAGCTTCCGCTGTTTGCAGGTGCGCTGGAGGACGTTGAACACGCTCTCCCCCTCATAGAACGTCACCTCCGTGGGCGGCAGGAGCCAGCCATCGGGGGGCACCAGTTCCGTCTTCTCCGGGTCGCACAGGTCCATGTTGTCCAGCAGGGCGGCGCAGCTGACGGAGATGGTGCAGGTGTACGTGCCGTCCGCCGTTCCGCCGGACAGTGCGGCGGTCGCTGACGCCGCCGGAGACGACGCTGGGGCGGCGGGAGTGGAATTCTCCGGCGTCTCGGGAACTTCCTCCGGGGATTCCGGCGTGTCCGGCTCCTCCGGGATCTCCGGAAGTTCCGTCAGGTCCTGCTCCGGGTCCGCCTCCGCCGGTTCCGCGGCGGCAGGCTCCGCCGGAGACGACACCGCGGAGGAGGACGCAGAAGCGTCCGGGGCCTGTGCGCCGGCGCCGCCGCCGTTCAGGCAGAAGGCGGCGATCAGCAGGAGCAGGACGCCCAGGGGAAGCAGGAGCTTCCACAGGCCGTGCTTTTGTTTCATGGCGTTCTCTCCTTTACATTACAGCAGCTTTGCGGCGTCCAGCAGGGCCGTCACCGCTTGGGCAGCCTCACCCCGGGTGATGGGCCGGTACGGCTCCAGATCCAGGGCGTCCGCGTCAAAGAGGCCTGTCCGGCAGCAGAATGCCACGCTCGCCTTCGCCCAGTCCCCCACCATCCGGTAATCGCCGAAGGGGGCCAGGGCGTCCAGGACCTCTCCGTCCGTCAGGGCAGTGTCCAGACCGCAGAGCCGGGCGGTGCGGGCCAGCATCACCGCCGCCTCCTGGCGGGTGATGGTGCCGTCGGGATCAAACACGGTCTCGGTCCTGCCGTTGACGACGCCGTAGGCGTGGGCGGCGCCCACGTAACCGGCGCACCAGCTGCCGGGAGCCACGTCGGCGAACCCACCGGCGGGCTGCTGGAGCAGGCCCAGCGCCCGGACCGTCACCGCCGCGAACTGGGCGCGGGTCAGGCTGCTCTCCGGACGGAAGGTGCCGTCGGCAAAGCCCGTCAGGACGCCCCGCGCCGCCAGCGTCCCCGCCGCGGAGCGGCAGCCGTCTTCGGCGATATCCGGGAAGGTCGTGCCGGGGGTCGTCACCGCCGGGGCCTGCACGTCCGGGTGCTTCCCCGGCAGGCCCGTCCCGGCGGTGGACGCGATCCGGACCGCGGCGTCGCCCATGCGGTAGAGGCTGTTCTCCCCCCGGAGGGCCCGCTGTGCGGCCACCAGGGCGTACAGGCCCTGCTCCGAGGCCATCTGGCCGGAGCCGGAGCCGCCGCCGGTGTGGAGGAAGCTGCCGTCGGGCTGCTGATAGCCCAGCAGACCGTCCAGGGCGGAATGGCCGTTCTTCACAAACCGGGGATCGTCCAGGGGGATGCCCAGCTCGCACAGGGCCACCAGCACCTGGGCCGTGCTCTCCGCGTTGGACGTCCCGCCGCTGGACCAGCCGCCGTCATCGTCCTGGACATCGCTGAGCCAGGACAGCGCCCGCTCCGCCGCGTCCCCCACCGCCGTCTGGTCCTGATATTTCGCCAGGGCCTGGAGGGCCATGCCGGTGACGTCGGCGTCGGCGTCAGAGCCGCCGCCCCGATGGGTCAGGTCCCAGCCGCCGCAGTCCAGCTGACGGGACAGGATCTCCTCCACGTACATCTGCCGGGTGGCCCGGGTCTTGGCGTCGGCATTCACCGGCATTTCATAGTCTCCGGCGTCCAGGGCCAGCAGCGCCCAGACGGGGCCGTTGATGCCCTGCCAGACGGTCTTGTCGAAGTCCCCCAGGGGCGTCAGCAGATCATAGCCCGCCACATCCGTGGGGTCCGCGCCGATGGCCGTCAGGGCGATGGCCACCCGGGCGTACTCCGTGTACTTCTTCTCGTGGAGGACGCCCTTGCAGGCCGCCGTCTCCGCCTCCACCGCCGCGTAATAGCTGTCCCAGAAGGTCTGGGGCACCTCGAAGCCGCCGCGGGCCAGGCCCAGGACGGCCCACTCGCCGCCCACGCTGCCCACCCGGGGCTGCTCCACGGTCCGCAGCATATAGGCCGCCGCCCGCTCCGCGGCGTCATTCAGCGCGCTTTCCGACGCCGCCGACGCGGGCACCCACAGGCCGGCCAGCACCGTCAGTGCCAGCAGCAGGCCCACGGCCCGTTGTCTCATGGTGTTCATCCCGTCCCCTCCCCTTTCAGCCATCCTGGTCGGACAGCGCCAGCCAGCGGGTCAGGATCACCGCCGTCTGGGCCCGGGTGGCGCCGCTCTTCGGCTCCAGGGTATTCCGCGCCGTACCGGTGAGGAGACCCGTGCCGCAGGCCCAGGCCATGGCGTCACGGGACCAGGCCCCCACGCTGGCCTCATCCGTGAAGATGCTGAGGTCGCCCCGGGCGGTGACGCCGGCCTGCTTCCAGCCGGCGTAGCGGTACAGCAGCGCCGCCAGCTCCTCCCGGGTGACGGGAGCGTTGGGGCGGAAGGCGCCGTCGCCGTAACCGGCGGCGATGCCGCTGGCGGAGGCCCAGGCCGCGGCGTCCGCGCAGTAGGACTCCGCTGCCACATCGGTAAAGGGTGCGGCGCTCTCCGGCGCGGGACTTCCCTCCAGCCGCCACAGGATGGTGACGATCATTCCCCGGCTGACCGCGCCCTCCGGGGAGAAGGTATCGGCGGCGGTGCCCTTCATCAGGCCCACTCCGTACACGGTGCGGATGGCGTCCAGCGCCCAGTGGCCCTCCACATCCGTGAAGGGCAGGCCGCCGGTGAGAGCCGCCCAAGCCGCCTCGGCGCCGGTGAGGACGCTGTAATTGGTGACCAGTTCTTTCTGGGCGTCGGCGAGCCGGTCATAGGCCGCACGGGCGGTCTGAATGGCGAGGCCGCTGTCCGCATTCACCGTGCCGATGGCCCGGATCAGATCCATGACGTCGCTGACAGCGGCCGTTCCGGCCGGGACGGAGCCGCTGTTGACCGCGTCCCAGCTGCCCTGATAGCCCGTCTCCTTGGTGTAGTCATCGGTGTAGAACCACTGGACGGTGTCGCCGCTGCGCAGCGTCCGGCTGTCCCAGCCCTCATCGGCGATGGTGCCGTTGTGGCGGTACATCCAGCCGGAGTTGGGTCCGTTGTCCAGCTCCGCCAGACCGTTGATCTCCGAGACGTAGGTGGTGTTGGCGGTGTAGTCCAGTCCGGCGTTGTTCAGCATCAGCTCGGTGACGTACTGCACCGTGGAATCCTCCGGCACCCGGACGGTGGTGCGGGCGATCCAGGTGGGATCGGTGTGCTTTCCGGTGTACTCCCCGGTGTCCGGGTCATAGTGGACGGTGTCGCCGGTGAGGGAGAAGGTGACACGGATGGTGCCGTCCTCCGTGCCGCCGGAGGAGCCGCCGGACGCCGCACGGCGGATGACAACGCTGTAGGTCCTCGTCCGCTCGCCGCTGGCGGAGGTGACGATCAGCAGGAAGTGGTTCTTCCCCGCGGACAGCGCCAGCGGCTCGCTGGCAGCGCCGGAGGTCAGGGTCACGGCGGTCTCCAGAGCGCCGCCGGTGAGGGTCATCGCCGCGCCGTCGCTGGCCGCAGGCGTCAGCCGCACGGCGGAGACGGCGCTGTCCACGGAGAACTCCACCGTGTCCGACGCGTCGGGGACGGCGGTGACGCCGCCGGGAGTCAGGGTCAGACCCGTCAGGTCCGCGCCGTCCTCCGGGGTCGCCGTGTTGGCGACGTTCAGGATGTAGACGACCGGCTCCCGGTCCTCCTCCTGGACGATGATCCGCAGCTTGCCCACCGCCGTCATGGGGGCGCTGTCCATGCCGGAAGCCACCCGCTGGGCGGACACGTAGATGTTGGCGTCCGGGTTTGCGGCGGTGGGGGTGACGGTGAGGACGGACGCCCCCTGTCCGTCCACGGTGTACGCTGTGACGCCCTCCGTCAGCTCCACCGGCGTCCCGTTGACGGACAGGGCCGTCAGGCCGCCGCTGACGCCCACGGCTCCGGCGGCGGGCTGCGCCCGCAGCACGGCGGTGATCTCCGGGGAGATCTCGCCGCTGGTGGTGCCGTAGCTGAGGACGGGGTTGTAGATCTTGATGTAGGAGACTTCGTCCAGCGTCACCGGGTCGCCGTGTTCGTCCACCGCCCAGGCCAGGTCGAAGCCGTCGCCGTTGTAGGTCCACTGGTGGTCCGCGGCGTAGGGATTGGCGGCTCCGCTGCCGCCGTCGGCCCCGGCGCTGTGGCAGTCGGCGTAGCCGAAGGCGCAGAACCCGCCGGAGGCCAGACGGCTGCCGGTGAAGGACACCGACTTCGCCGTGTAGGTGACGTTGGCTCCCGCGCCGGTCTGGTACGCGCCGTAGTACGCCGGGTCGGGATAGTAGGGCTGGGTGTGGAAGCTGTTTTTGGGCAGGACGCCGGAATTGCCCAGGCTGTCCGTCCAAGGGATGTCCGCCGCCGCTGTGAAAGCGGTGTCCCCGTTGGTGTAGGTGACGGTGACGCCGTGGACGGTGGACGCCTCGTAGTACCGGCTGCCCGCCAGCTCATACCAGGTCTCGCCGTCCCGGGACACCATGACCGCGGCGGGCTCCGCCGCGCTGGTGGAGGTCTCGCCGTCGCTGTCGGTGAAGCAGTTGCCCACCACGATGAAGTCCACGCCGTAGGGATTGGCGGGGTCGTTGCGGATGGGCTCGTCATACCGGTAGACCACGCTGCCGCCGAAGGTGCCCAGCGTCACGGCGGCGGAGCCGGTGAGGGTCTTCCCCACCTCCTGCCAGGGCGGCAGGTTCACGAACTGGCCCGGCGCCGGGAGGTAGGATTCCACGGCGCTGGGGGAATCGGAGGGCCTGCGGTACAGGCCGATGACGTACTTCTGGCCCTCCGCCGTGCCGTCGGCCGCGGTACGGCACAGCCACACCGTCACCATGGCCTTTTCCGCGTCTCCCACCGGCAGGGCCATGGGCTCCCCGGCCCGGCCCTCACAGGTCACGCCGTTCAGCACCGCCAGAACGGTGACCGCTTCTTCCTCCGCATCGGTCAGATTGGTATGGAACGTCACATGGACGGTGTCCGCGCTGTAAGCAAAGCCGCAGGAGCCGGTCCAGCCGCTGCCGTTCTCCGGCAGGGCGGCGTTCAGGGCGCCCTCGTCCAGCGTCACGTCCGTCAGACGCAGCTCCGCCTTCCGATGGACGGTGACGGTATAGTCCACCGTCTCGCCGTCCTTCGTGACCCGGATGGCCACGGTGTTGTCTCCCACCTCCAGGGGGATCTCCCCGGAGGTCTTGCCGCTGTCCACAGTCCCGCCGTTGACGGTGATGGCGCAGCCTGCGGCGGTGGGCTTCACGGTGAGCCGGTCGCGCCAGTAGTTCACGGTGTAGGTGTAGGTCCCCGTCCGGTCGCCTGCCGCGAAGGCGGGCGTCAGGGTCTCCTCGGCGGGCACCGGGTCCCCGGCGCTGATGGTGTTCTTCGTACCGGTGCCGGAGGACGAGGCCGTCAGGGTCAGGCCCGTCAGCGGGCCGGTGGAGGCCGTCTTTTTCACGTGGATGGTGTACGTCCGGGCCGGCTCCACCTGGATGCTGCCCGCCGGGGCCGTGACGGTGACAGCGATGTGGGACACGGTATCCGCCGCGTCTGGGAGATAGCAGGCGGTGCCGGAGGCGGAGAGGCTGGCTCCGGTGGTGGTCAGAACGCCGCTGTTGGCGTTGGCAACGCTTTTATAATAGGAAGTCAGCTTCACGGACGCCCCCTCCGTGGCCGCCGCGGCCGTCAGCTTCACGAACTGGGCGCCGCTGACCTCCACGGTGTACTCCGTCACCTCCGGGTCAAAGTCGAAGCCGGTGACGGCGGGGGTCAGGATCTCCAGAGACGCCAGCCTGGTGTCGCTGTCGGAGGAGGCCGTCAGATCGATGACCACCGGCTCCGTCTCCGCGCCGGTGACGGTGAAGGTGCCGGTCTTCGTCAGGAACCCCGGCTTGCTCACCGTGTATCCGAAGGACTGGGCGCCGCCGTCGGCATTGGTGTGGAGGGTGCAGATATAGTCCCGCCACCCCGCCGGGGCGCCGTCCGTTTGGACGATGTACTTCCCGTCCACCGCCGCGTTTCCGTAGTACCCGTCGGTGAGAGACAGGGAGGCCCCCTCCGGCACCCGGACAGTCACCGGGACGCCCGCAAAGGCGGGGACCGTCAGATCGTGGGACTCCTCCGCCGTGACGGCGGGATCGGTCTTGGAGGTGACGGTTGCGGTGAGGACGAACCGGGCGTCCTCCTCCCCCACGTTGGGCTGGGAGACGGCGGTCTTGCTGCCGCTGAGGGTCAGGGCGTCCGACTTGCCGCTGACGTGCTTCAGCGTCCAGGCCACGGAGGCGCTGGCGGTGCCGTACAGCTCACTGGAAGTGGGCAGGGACATGGTGCTGCCGGAGACTGCGCCCAACGGCCGGGTGACAGCGTCCGGAGACGCGCTGCCGTTCCGGATGCGGGCGAAGCACAGGTTCTCCGCCACGTAATCCGCCACCTCCTGGGGCGTCCGCTGGAGGGACGTCACCCGGATGTAGAGGCTGGCAATGGTGGAAGACGTCTCGCCTCCCACGGTGAAGGTCACGTTTTTCAGGCAGTTCAGCAGCTTAGGATTGTTGTCCTTGAAGTAGTCCTGAGTGATGTTCCCCGCCTCGTCCATGCCGGTGTAGGACCGGGTCACGGGGCTGCCGCTGTTCCACTCCGTATAGGTGGTCTCAGACAGGCTGGGGGTGTAATTCACCGTCACCTCCCGGCCGGTCTCGTCCTTCGCCCAGGCCTTCAGATAGTCGATGACGTTGGTGTACGTCTCGCCGTTGTAGGTCAGGGGGAACACCAGGGGCGTTTTGGCGGCATTGCCGTAGTTTTTGGTGCTGTCGGAGAACTCCCCGTAGATGGCGGCCATGGCCTCGCTGTCGCTCATGCCGCCGCTCTGCTCCTCCGTCACCATCACCACGCAGACCGGGGCGATGATGGGGCACGGGACGGTGGCCGTCTCATAGGTGGACCAGTCCACCACCACCTCGTCGGGGACGGTGCCGGAGGCGGTAACATAATAGGTGCTCGGCCGGTCAAAGGACAGCGTCACCCGGCCGTCATCACCGGTGACCGCGCCGTCCAGCGGGACAAAGGTCCCGTCCTCCCAGACGCCCGCCGCGACGCCGCTGAGAGGCACGTCCTTCAGGTCCTCCTCGCTCCAGGCCATGCCCAGATGGCCCTTCAGGGTCAGGGTGAGGGCCGTCCCCACGGAGACCTCCGCCGTCCCCCGGTCAAAGAAGGCGTACCAGTCGGCGTAGTAGGTGTCGTCCAGGTTGACGGAGGCCGTCAGCGCGTCGCCGTCCCGGACGGTAGCATCCGTGACGCCGCCTGTCAGGCCGGTGTCATTCAGGAAGAACAGCGTGTTGTAGCTGTCCTCTCCCCAGAGACGGCTGACGTAACCGCCGGGGGCGCTGTAACCCTCCGTCCCGGCGGCGCAGTACGCGGCGTGGGCCGCCGTCAGGGCCTCGTCATAACTCAGCTTGCCGTCGCCGTCCAGATCGGTGACGGTCACCGGGCGGCGGGCCATGACCTGGCCGTCCCTGTCCGACGCCAGGACGCCCCGGACGCTGACCGTCAGGTACACCACGGCGGTGTCCGTCTCACGGGCCAGGACCTCCATAGGCAGCAGGCCCAGCGTCAGGACACAGGCCAGCAGCAGCGATGCGATTCGTTTTTTCATCAGTGTTCCCCCTTGCCGAATCATCCGGAACAGAAATTACGGTGTCTTCTGTCCTCCAAATAAAAAAGCGGACGCTTCCGCATCCGCTTTTGTCCATGACAAAATCAGCGGCAGTATTCAAAATACCGCCGCTTTCGTAAAACTGGCGCAAAAAGGACACCCCACTCCCGGTGAGGTCCCTCTCTCTTTGTAGGTCTTCTGACTCACATGTTCAGGCGCACACGCGCCAGCGCCTGCCCCTCGCCTTCCCAGCCGCTGCCGCAGCCAGTGACCCGCTTTCGCGGAAAAAGGGCACGCTCCATGATTACAGCACAGCGGGATGGCTGTCCGCAGCCGGTCCCCGCCGTGTCCAGGGTTCTGACCTGGTTCCCTTGTTCAGCCGAACAAGAATGCGTGTCCCGCCGCCGGGACGGGGTCGCGCATCTGCCACAAAAGCCGGAGCATGATTCGATTGTCCGGAAGGGATTTCCTTCCTTTTTTGTAGGATACACCGTTCCAAGGGTGCTGTCAACCGCCAGTTTTCGCCGTTCTCCGCTGCCGTTCCCGGCTTTCTCCCATCTTTCGCTTGCCGATTCCGCCGGATTGTAGTATAGTGAAAGCGTACAAGACGGTCAGGCAGCCTGCGCTTTTCCACCGCCGCAGGGTCCAGGCCGTTTCCATTTACCGCGGACGCGCCATCCAGAGGATCGGAGGAGTTTTCCATGAGATCTGAGCTGCAGCTGTTTGAGTCAAATCCCATCATTGCCGCCGTCAAGGACGAGGAACAGCTGGAGCACGCTCTGGCCTCCGACTGTGACATCCTGTTCTTCCTGTTCGGCAGCATCTGCAACATCCGGGAGCTGGTGGACCGGGCCAAGACCCGGGGCAAGCTGGCCTTCGTCCACCTGGACCTGACCCAGGGGCTGGGCGGCAAGGAGATCGCCGCCGACTTCATCCGGGAGTACACCCGGGCCGACGGCGTCATCAGCACCCGCCCTCCGCTGCTGCGCCGGGCCAAGGCCATCGGCCTGCTGACGGTGCTGCGGATCTTTTTGGTGGACTCTCTGTCCTTCACCAATCTGGAAAAGCAGATCGACGCCTGTGGCGCCGATCTGGTGGAGATCATGCCCGGCGTCATGCCCAAGATGATCCGCCGGGTGTGCGCCGCCACCAGCATTCCCGTCATCACCGGCGGGCTCATCTCCGATAAGGAGGACGTCATCAACGCCCTGTCCGCCGGGGCGCAGTGCATCTCCACCACCTGCGAGGCGCTGTGGGGGGACCTTTAATGCTTCGTCCGAATGCAAGCATTCGGACGAGAAAACCTTCGGCAAAGTGCGGGCACTTTGCCGAAGGGGACTGCCGGGAACCTGCGCGCACTCGCTTCGCTTGCACACTCCGGTTCCCTGAGAGGTATTTTTTCCGCCGTACACGCCGCCGGAAAAAATGATTCCGGCCATTTCGCCGGCTCCGGCCGGCGAAACCTGAGGGGGCTTCCAGCCCCCTTAGGACTCCCCTGGAACCTCGTTCCCGCTGCGGCGGGAACATCGGGGACGAGGGACGCGAGGGCGTCGGTGGCTGTTCGCTTTTTAATAACCTGACAAAAGTTTCGGAGAATTTCCAAAAAAATCTTGCATTTTCAACAATACCCTGTTATAATCAGCCCTAGCTGAAAGAGTTGTGAGAGATGAGTGTGACAACGACCAGTCCGGCTGGTGTTGTTGCGCTCTTTTTTTGCCCTTTTCACGGTTCAAAATCATAAAAGGAGAGCGAGAACATGGAAACCAGACCCTATGTACCCTGGGAACTCATGAACAGCTTTATGATCGACGTCTTCAAGGCCTACGGTGTGCCCGAGGAGGACGCCAAAATCTGCGCCGACGTCCTGCTGGAGTCTGACCGGCGGGGCATTGAGAGCCACGGCTGCAACCGCTTCAAGCCCATCTATCTGGACCGCATCAAGAACGGCACCCTGCTGCCCGTCACCAAAATGGACATCGTGAAGGACACCCCCACCACCGTGGTGATGGACGCCAACAACGGCATGGGCATGGTGGCCAGCTACCACATGATGGAAATGCTTATCGAGAAGGCCAAGCAGTACGGCATGGCCGGCGGCGCCATCTACAATTCCACCCACTACGGCATCGCCGGTTACTGGACCACCATGGCCGAGAAGGCCGGCATGATCGGCATCAGCGGCACCAATGCCCGTCCCTCCGTGGCCCCCACCTTCGGCGTGGAGCCCATGATGGGCACCAACCCCATGACCTTCACCATGCCCACCGACGAGGCGTTCCCCTTCAACTTCGACTGCGCCACCTCCATCGTCCAGAACGGAAAGATCGAGTTCTATGAGCGCATGGGCAAGCCCACTCCCGCGGGCCTGGTGGTCACCAAGGACGGCGGCACCATGACCGACTCCGGCCAGATCCTGAAGGACATGCGGGCCGGCAAGTGCGCCCTGCTGTCCATCGGCGGCCTGGGCGAGGAGACCGGCGGCTACAAGGGCTACGGCTTCACCACCATCGTGGAGATCCTGTCCGCCGCTCTGGCCGGCGGTCCCTTCATGAAGGAGCTCAGCGGCAAGAATCCGGACGGCAGCAACAAGATGTACCGTCTGGGCCACTTCTTCTTCGTCATCAACCCCGAGTTCTTCATGGGTCTGGACACCTTCAAGAAGACCGCCGGCGACATCTGCCGCGGCCTCCGCGCCTCCGAGAAGGCCCCCGGCGCCGAGCGGATCTACACCGCCGGTGAGAAGGAGTATCTGGCCTGGCAGGATCGCAAGGACAAGGGCGTGCCCGTGGGCGACGCCATCCAGAAGGAGCTCATCGGCCTGCGGGACGAACTGAAGCTGGACTATCGCTTCCCCTTTGAGAAATAATTGGATCACAAATAACAAACTGGAGGACAACATCTATGGATTACGCGAAGGAATCCCTGCGCCTGCACGGCGAGTGGAAGGGCAAGATCGAAGTCGTGGCCACCGTGCCCGTGGCCACCAAGGACGACCTGTCCCTGGCCTACACCCCCGGCGTGGCCCAGCCCTGCCTGGAGATCCAGAAGGACATCTCCAAGAGCTATGAGCTGACCCGCCGCCACAACCTGTGCGCCGTCATCACCGATGGCTCCGCCGTCCTGGGCCTGGGCGACATCGGCCCCGAGGCCGGTATGCCCGTCATGGAGGGCAAGTGCGTGCTGTTCAAGGCCTTTGGCGGCGTGGACGCCTTCCCTCTGTGCGTCAAGACCAAGGACGTGGACGAGTTCGTGGAGACCGTGTACAACATCTCCGGCTCCTTCGGCGGCATCAACCTGGAGGACATTGCCGCTCCCCGCTGCTTCGAGATTGAGCGGAAGCTGAAGGAGAAGTGCGACATCCCCATCTTCCACGATGACCAGCACGGCACCGCCATCATCACCCTGGCGGGCCTGACCAACGCCCTGAAGGTGGTGGGGAAGAAGAAGGAGGACGTGAAGGTGGTCACCTCCGGCGCCGGCGCCGCCGCCATCTCCATCGTGAAGCTGCTGCTGTCCGCGGGCTTCAAAAACGTCACCATGTGCGACCGCAAGGGCGCCATCTACGCCGGCCGTGAGGGCCTGAACTGGATCAAGACCGAGATGGCCGAGGTCACCAACCTGGAGCACAAGGCCGGTTCCCTGGCCGACATGCTGGTGGGTGCCGACGTGTTCATCGGCGTGTCCTCCCCCGGCACTGTCACCACCGAGATGGTGAAGACCATGAACAAGGACGCCATCGTCTTCGCCTGCGCCAACCCCACCCCCGAGATCTTCCCCGACGACGCCAAGGCGGGCGGTGCCCGGGTCATCTCCACCGGCCGCAGCGACTATCCCAACCAGATCAACAACGTGCTGGCCTTCCCCGGCGTGTTCCGGGGCACCTTCGACGTCCGCGCCAGCGACATCAACGAGGAGATGAAGATGGCCGCTGCCCAGGCGCTGGCCGGTCTCATCTCCGACGAGGAGCTGAACGAGGACTACATCATCCCCAAGGCCTTCGATCCCCGCGTGGGTCCCACCGTGGCCGCGGCTGTGGCCGAGGCCGCCCGGAAGTCCGGCGTGGCCCGCATCTGACCCGCCGCCCACGGAGAACGGCCCATGATCGATCTCAAACAGAAAAAGCTGTTCCTGCTGGACATGGACGGCACCATCTACCTGGGCGACACCCTCTTTGACGGCACGAAGGACTTCCTTCGCGCCGTCCGGGAGCGGGGCGGCAAGTACCTGTTCGTCACCAACAACTCCTCCCGCAGCGTCACCGCCTACGTGGACCGGCTGCGGGGCATGGGCATCGATGCCACGGCGGATGACTTCCTCACCTCCGTGGACGCCCTGATCTGGTACATGCGGGGCAAGTATGATGGCGCCCTGATGTACGCCTTCGGCACCCGCACCTTCCGCCAGCAGCTCAGCGAGGCGGGCTTCCATGTGACGGACAAGCTGGAGGACGGCATCTCCCTGCTGGTGTGCGGCTTCGACACGGAGCTGACCTTCCAGAAATTGGAAGACGCCTGCATCCTGCTGGGCCGGGGCGTGGACTTCGTGGCCACCAACCCCGACTGGGTCTGCCCCACCTCCTACGGCTCCGTGCCGGACTGCGGCTCCGTCTGCGAGATGCTGTTCCGGGCCACCGGCCGCCGTCCCAAGTTCATCGGCAAGCCGGAGCCGGAGATGGCCCTGCTGTCCATGGAGCGCTGGGGCTTCTCCCCGGAGGAGACCATCCTCATCGGCGACCGCATCTACACCGACATCGCCTGCGGCGTCAACGCCGGCATCGACACCGCCTTCGTCCTCTCCGGCGAGGGCGTGCCGGAGGATATCGAGAAATTCGGCATCCATCCCGCTGGTACTTACCGCGATATCCGGGAGATCCTTGAGCATATGGCATAATGCCCACAGTTTTCCCGTAGGTTTTGTCGGTTATATCCAAATGCAAAAACATTTTTGTGCATTCTGTACAGAAACAGCTTGCAGAATTCCGGCTTTTTATGTTTTTATTGACATTTCCCGTAAATCGTTCTACAATAAATATTGTTGGAGTTCCGCGAGATTTATGCAACATTTCCGAAAATCCATGCAGGTCTTTCCGGAGCTCCGGCAGTAAATAAAAGAGAAGGGGACAATTCAGATGAAAAAGACAATCGCACTGCTTCTTGCAATGGCTATGGCGCTCTCTCTGTGTGCCTGCGGCGGACAGGAAGCCGCTCCCGCGGCCTCCACCGGCTCCTCCGGAAGTGCAGCCGCCTCCACCGCCGCCGATCCCGCTGACGACTACTATCTGGAGATCAAGTTCTCCAACGTGTTCCAGCCCACCGAGTGGAACTATAAGGCCTCCGAGAAGCTGGCTGAGATGATCACCGAGCGCACCGAGGGCCACATCTCCGTTACTTACTATGGCCAGAACGAGCTGGACTGCTACGGTGACTCCGTCACCCAGGCTGTCAACGGCGCCAACTGGATGGGTCTGGAAGAGCCCTCCCTGTTCGCCGACTACGTGGGCGACGCCGCCATGCTCATCGGCCCCATGCTGTACAACACCAACGACGAGTACAACTACGTCATGGAGTCCGACGTTGTTCAGGACGTCATCGACCGTCTGGCCGCTGAGAACATCCACATTCTGGACACCCACTATTCCTTCGGTTTCCGCAGCGTGGTCACCAACCGTGACATCCACACCCCCGCTGATCTGAAGGGCGTCAAGCTGCGCTCCACCTCCTCCGCCATGTTCACCAAGACCGTGGAGTGCCTGGGCGCCACCCCCACTCCCATGAGCTTCACCGAGTGCCTGTCCGCCATCTCCTCCGGCGTTGTCGAGGGCTTCGAGGGTTCCACCTCCACCCTGGCCGGTGCCGGCGCTCCCTATGAGCTGGTGAAGAAGGTCGCTCTGACCAACCATCTGATCGCCACCCGCTGGCTGTTCATGCCCGAGGATCTGTATCAGTCCATCCCCGAGAAGTGGCGGAACATCATCGACGAGTGCGCTGTTGAGTGCGGCAAGTGGGAGCAGGAATCCTGCGCCGAAGACGAGGAGACCCAGAAGAAGATGCTGGCCGAGAACGGCGTGACCTGGAACGAGGTCGACCTGGACGCCTTTACCGAGGCCTGCGCCCCCGTCTATGACTGGATCGTGGAAGAGTACGGTGCTGATCCCGAACTGCAGGGCAAGCTGCTGGATCTGGTCACTGAGTACCGCGCCAGCCACTCCTGATCCCTTTCCACCTACAGCCGGTAATGGAATTTCCATCCGGTACGGGCCGTCCGCGTTGGCGGACGGCCCGTACCGGATATGACGGTCCCCGGGTGGGTGACGCCGTCACGCCCTGACCAGAATCGTGCTGTCTCAACCGACTTTTGAAGGGAATGAGTATGGAACGTAAAAAGAAAATTACGTTGAAAACGGTCATAACGAACCTGGATGCCGTGATCACCGCGGTGACGCTGTCACTGTGTACGATTCTGGTCAATCTGAACGTCATCTGCCGCTACTTCCTCAACAGCCCCATCCAGTGGAGCGAGGAAGTGGTCACCAGCCTGTTCGTGTGGACGGTTTTCATCGGGAGCGCCTATGCCTATCGCAAGCACTCCCATCTGGGCATCGACATTCTGGTGAATGCCATGCCCTCCAAAATGCAGGCTGTGGTACGGGACATCATGTCCATCGTGGAACTACTGATCCTCATCATGCTGACGGTCATCAGCGCTCAGTATGCCTATAACCTGGTCTTCTCCAAGGGCGTTCTGAAGATCGCCCTCTCCGACATGCTGCGTGTTCCCAAGGTCTACACCGGGATCGCCGTGCCTATCGGCTTCGGTCTTTCCACCATTTATTCCGTTTATTTCCTGCTGACGGACCGCTTCCACATCATCAAGAAGAAGCAGCCCGCCGCAGAAGCCGCAGAGGAAGGAGGGCATGAGGCATGACGCTGACACTGGTCGATCTGATCCCCGTCTTCATGGTCTTCATTCTCTACTTCCTGGGCCTGCCCATCGTGTATGCCCTGTTCGGCTCCACCTTCTTCTACTTCCTGTTCATCGACACCACCTCCCTGCCCTGGCTGATCCTTCAGAAGGTGATGAACTCCACCCAGTCCTTCTCCATGCTGGCCATCCCCTTCTTCATCATGGCCGGCTCGGTGATGAACTTCGGCGGCATCAGCGACAAGCTGATGGACTTCTGTGAGTGCGTCACCGGCCACATGAAGGGCGGTCTGGCACAGGTGAACGTGCTGCTGTCCATGCTGATGGGCGGCTGCTCCGGCTCCGCCAATGCCGACTGCGCCATGCAGTCCAAGATGCTGGTGCCCGAGATGGAGAAGCGTGGCTACTCCAAGGCCTTCTCCGCGGCCATCACCGCCGCCTCCTCGGCGGCCACTCCCGTCATCCCCCCCGGAGTCAACCTGATCATCTTCACCCTGATCGCTCAGGCGTCTCTGGGCCGGACCTTCGCCGCAGGCTACGTGCCCGGCATCCTGATGGCCATCTCCATGATGATCACCGTGGCCATCATCTCCCACAAGCGGAACTATCCCACCACCCGGGACAAGTTCCCGCCCATTTCCGTCATCCTGAAGCAGGCACTGGTGTCCTTCTGGGGTCTGTTCTTCCCCTTCGGCATCATCCTGGGCATGCGCTTCGGTCTGTTCACTCCCTCTGAGGGCGGCGCCGTGGCCGTGCTGTACAGCTTCGTCATCGGCCGTCTGGTCTACAAGAAGCTGAGCTTCCGCAAGCACCTGATCCCCATTCTGCTGGACACCATCTCCGGTACCTCCAGCGTGGTGCTGATCATGGTTTCCGCCAACGTCTTCGGCCAGTACATGACCTGGATCAACCTGCCCAAGATCGTGGCCTCCGCCATTCTGGGCATCACGGAGAACAAGTGGGTCTTCCTGATCCTGTGCAACGTGGTCTTCCTGATCATGGGCATGTTCCTGGAAGGCGGCGCCGCGCTGATGATCATCACGCCGCTGCTGCTGCCCGTGGCCCGGACTCTGGGCGTGGACGTGTACCACTTCGGTCTGGTGGCCATCGTCAACATCATGATCGGCGGCATCACGCCTCCCTTCGGCTCCATGATGTTCACCACCTGCGGCATCACAGGGTGTCCCATCAGCGAGTTCCTGAAAGAGGTCTGGCCATTTATCGTGTGCCTGCTGCTGGTGCTGCTGCTCCTGACCTTCTGCCCGGTGCTGATCACCATCGTGCCGGATCTGCTGTACGGAGCCGCCGGCTGATCCCTGTTCATTGAAAAGAATTTTCGCGCCGCACGGCGCAGAAATAACGGCATTTTTCAGGCTGCCGCAAGAGTCCAGCGGGCTTTTGCGGCAGCCGGGAATCTGAGAGGCTGCGGGGCCTCTCAGATTTTTTACCCCAATGCCCCGTGTCAACACGTTTTTCCGGAGGGTTCTCATGCAGTATGAAGTCGAAATGCACCACAGCGAGGAGAGCTTTGAGGCTCTGGCCCACATGCAGTACAACCTGTTCTGCGGGAAAAACCGGGCGGCCCGGTCCTTCATCAGCCTGGCCCTGGTGCTGGTGGGCATCGTAAACTTCTCCAGCTGGTGGGGCATCCTCATCATGGCCTACGGCTGCTATCTCACCACCAGCACGTACAGCTCCGCCAATCACACGGCCCACAAGCTGGCGGACCAGGTCCGGCAGTCCGGCATGCCCTTCCCCGCCTCCCGGTACCGCTTCCGGAAAAACGCCATGGAAGTGGTGCCCCTGCCGGAGGGAAAGGAGCGGGAGACCCTGCTGCCCTACAGCGAGGTGTACCGTCTGGGGGAGGATCTCCAGTATTACTACATCTTCCGGGACCAGTACGGGGGCTACATGATCCCCAAGGCGGCCCTGGGAGATCAGTCCCGGGCCTTCCGGACCTTCCTGGAGGGACGCTGCGGCCAGAAATTTCAGTCCCGCAGCACCCCTCTGTCCTGGCTGATGCGGAAGCTGCGGGACCGGGACGGCCATTCCCGTCAGCTGTGAGGACACGTCCTCAGACACGGACCGGCGTCCCTTTTCATAGAATACCTGATGTGCCGGATCCCGACGGGATGCTGTCCGCCGGGGCGGCAGAAAGGGGGCATTCTCTTTGATCGAATCATTTGCATTTCTGCGCGAGTGTACGCTGCCGTCTGTCGCCCTCCGGTTGATCCTCTCCATGCTGTTCGGCGGGATGCTGGGCATCGAGCGGGGCCGGAAAGGCCGGGCAGCGGGCTTCCGGACATACATGTTCGTATGCATGGGCGCCGCGCTGACCATGCTGCTGAGCCAGTATGAATATCTGATGCTCAACGGTGCCTGGAACGACATCGCCGGAGAGATCGGTATCCGCACCGACGTCTCCCGGTTCGGTGCCCAGGTCATCAACGGCATCGGCTTTCTGGGCGCCGGCACCATCATCGTGACGGGCAAACAGGAGGTCAAGGGCCTCACCACCGCCGCCGGACTGTGGGCCTCCGCCTGCATGGGCCTGGCCATCGGCGCTGGGTTCTACGAGTGCGTCTTCCTGGCCTTCCTGCTGATCTTCCTGTGCATCCGGTTCCTCCCCTATCTGGAGACCGCCGTCGTGGAGCGGGCCCGGAACATGAACATCTACGTAGAATTCACCTCCATGGACGATGTAGGCAGGATCATCGGCCAGATCAAGGCCCAGAACGCCCAGATCTATGAGGTGGACATCACCCGCGGCAAAGAGAGCCGCGCCCAGCAGCCCAGCGCCGTATTCTCCATCCGGCTGAACCACCGCCGGGCCCATGAGCAGGTGCTGACGGCCATTGCAGAACTGGAGACCATCACCATGATCGACGAAGTATAGGAGGCGGCGTCATGTTATCCATTTTCGACCCGCTGCGGGATATCACGGTCCTGTCCGTGGCCGTGCGGATGCTGCTGTCGGCAGTCTGCGGCGGCATCATCGGCATGGAGCGGGAGTACAAACGCCGTCCGGCGGGCTTCCGCACCCACATTCTCATCTGTCTCGGCGCGGCCATGACCACGCTGACCAGTCAGTATCTGTATCTGGTGCTGCACTATTACACCGATATGGCCCGTCTGGGCGCCCAGGTGGTTGCCGGCGTGGGCTTCATCGGCGCGGGCACCATCATCGTCACCCGCCGCCAGCGGGTGAAGGGCCTCACCACCGCCGCCGGACTGTGGGCGGCGGCCATCATTGGTCTGACGCTGGGCGCCGGCTTCTACGAGGGCGGCATCCTGGCCACGATCCTGATCCTTCTGGCGGAGCTGCTGTTCTCCAAGCTGGAGTACCATATGCTGGAGCACGCCCAGGAGATCAATCTCTACATGGAATACAACGGCAAGCAGACGCTGGACTGCGTCCTGCGCTTCTACCGGGAGCATGAGCTGAAGCTGCTGGACGTGGAGATTACCCGGAGCTCCGATGGCGAGAAGATCACCTCCTGCGCCATCTTCACTCTGCGGCTGAACCGGAAGTGTACCGCCAACTGGCTTCTCAACGCCCTCCATGCCATTCCTGGCGTAGTCCTGGTGCAGGAGCTGTGAGAGATCGGTTTCCCAGTCCATACGCATTACCATCAGACGGGGACGGCAAAGCCGTCCCCGTTCAAAATTGATACGAAAGCAAAGAAAAAGTCCTGAAATCTTTCGATTTCAGGACTTTTTGGTGGAGATAAGCGGGATCGAACCGCTGACCTCTTGACTGCCAGTCAAGCGCTCTCCCAGCTGAGCTATACCCCCAAACAGGCTTTCTGTTTTCGTGTTCCGCACTCGGAACAATGATTACTATACCAGACCATCCCCCAAATGTCAACAATTATTTTTCGTTTTTTTTATTTTTTTGCGAGACTCCTTTTGACCCTCTGAAAAAACAGGAACAGAGAGGGAGCCCGCCCGATCCGGAGCGGCATTCTCCCTCCCCGTCCTCCTGTCCTCTAGTTCTTCAAAAACTGTTTCCCCGTGTGGTCGATGGTATAGTCCTCGCCGCAGGTGCCGGGGTGGATCAGCTTGGAGATCGGAACGATGGTGTAGCCCTGGGAGATCAGATTCTCCAGGATCCCCGGCAGCGCCTCCGGCGTATGCTTGGCCGCGTTGTGGAACAGCACGATGGAGCCGGGCTGGACCCTGCTGGTCACCCGCTGGGTGATCTCGCTGGCGGGGATCTCCTTCCAGTCCAGCGAATCCACGTCCCAAACAGCTTCAATGGCGCGAAAACGAAAAAATCTCATAAAAAATAAACCGGCGGAGGGTGTCAAATCACCCTTCGCCGGACTATATGTTCCAGACTACCTTAGCTTCGTCTCCAGAAAGACGGATCTCTTTGATAAACTGGGTTGCTACCACTTTCTTCTCCTCAAAGGATAGCGAACTGAACCGAAGCCGCCGAAGATTAGCTGCTGGCTTCGTCCTCTGGCATGATTGCCGTTCCAGCAGCGCCTGACGCCGCTGCTCCAAACGTTCAATGGTACGGTTGATATACGCCATGCTCATGTCGCTGCTCTCTGCCAATGCGTCCATAAGACGGTCGATTTTCCGGTCAATATCCGCTGCTTCCCTAGCCATTTCTTGGTCCTGTCCGACTTCTGCCTCCACATCCGGGCACTGTTCCAGCAGCTTTTCCAGTTCCGCAGCCACGCTATCCTCTAATTCCTGTAGGTTTGCTCGAATAGAACTGTCGCAGATTCCCAGGTTGGACCGTCCGCTGCACACGAGATAATATTTCTGACCATTCCGGTTGACCTTGACACTGTAGCCGCAGTGAGCACACTTCAAAAGTCCTGAAAGCCATGTATGTTTTCCTCGTCCGCTTCCACCCAGCTGGTGGTTCTTTTCCAGCTTATACTGGCACTGAAGCCATAATCCGGACGGGATTATGCCAAAGTGGTTTGCCAAGGAAAAATGCTGCTCTTTCAGGTTCTGATACTTTCCTGCACTTCTGTCCCTTTTTCCGATGATCATTCCGGCATGGAGTCCGTCAAACTCCTCTAAGGCATTGGCGACACGTACTCCTTTTGCCTTATAGTAGAGGCATATCTCTTCATCGGCCATGACATACACCGGGCTGTGGAGGATTCTGGATAGAGATACATTGTCCCAAGCTGCCCGTTTTGGAGCGGGAATCTTATCGTCATTCAAACTATGGGATACGGCTCCTAAAGAAACATCCGGTTGGGCGTATGACTGGAAAATCCGTTCCACCACAGTTGCGTGCTCGTCAGGGATCAGGGCAGGCATCTCTTTCCCGTCGGGGCTTGGAAGTCGCCCCAATATAAACCCATACGGTGCAGGCCCGCCGGGCCATGCTCCCAACTTCACCCGCTGATAGTAATTATCCCGTACCCGTTCAGCGGTGGTCTCCCGCTCCAGTTGGGCAAACACCATGATGATATTCAGCATGGCCCTTCCCATGGGGGTGGAGGTGTCGAAGGTCTCGTTGATGGAGACGAATTCCACGCCGTGCTTCTTAAGGATCTCCCACAGCCGTCCAAAGTCAGCAATGGAGCGGGAGAAGCGGTCCAGGCGGTAGACCAGCACCTTTTGAATCTCTCCGCGCTCTACGTCGGCCATCATGCGCTGAAATGCCGGCCGGTTGGTGTTCTTGCCGGAGTAGCCTTTGTCCTGATAAACACGGACATCCTCCGACGCCTGTTTTTTGCAGAGGTCAATCTGTCCTTGTATGGACAAGCTGTCCGCCTTGTCCACGGACTGCCGGGCATAGATCGCGTCCAGGACGGACACCTCCTGTCATGACCGATTCTTCTCCGCTCCGCGGGCGGCCGTCGGAGCCGGGTCTCCTCCGGTCGGCACGTCCCGCTGTCCGGCCGTGCGCAGCAGGCGAACGCACGTCTCATGCAGCCGCAGGAGGTTCCGGCGCCGGATCTCCTCCGTCCAGTCCTCGGGATGCCGGTGGATGATCTCCATATCGTGCACTCCCCTCTCTCCGCAAAGGCGGTTCCGGATATCCGGATATATGCTCCGGTGCGGAGCATTATGCGTCGTCCCCGGCCCGTTCCTCGAGCAAAAGTCCGGCTGAAAGCCTCGCGGTACGGTGAAAATCTCGGCGCCGTTAAATTCAAATCTCCGGCGTTAAATTTTCAGGAAAGGTTGACTTCAATTATAAGCGATGATAAAATATTCAAAAATTTGACATTATTCGACAAAATTCGATATCTGTAAAAATCCATGCCCATCGCCGCCGAGGCGTTTATTTTTGTCCGCCGCGGCGAAGGATCTCCCACAAAAAATCACGGACGGCCTGCCGCACAGAGCCGTTCGGCCCCCCGTATCTGAATGACTCATATGGAGCGTGTTTGCTATGACGGACCGTGAACTCAAGAAACTGAAGCGGGAAGATCTCCTGGAATTGCTGATCGCCCAGAGCAAGGAGAATGAGGATCTGAAGTCCAGGCTGAGAGAGGCCATGGACCAGCTGAACAGCCGCCGGATCACCGTCGAGAACGCGGGCTCCATCGCGGAGGCCGCGCTTCAGTTGAACGGCGTCTTCGTAGCGGCTCAGGACGCCGCCGCCCAGTATCTGGAGAACATCCAACAGCTCAGCAGCCGTCAGGAGGAGATCTCCGCCCAGCTGGAGAAGGAGAGCCGTGAAACGGCGGACCGGCTGCTGGCGGAGACAGAGGCCAAATGTCAGGCCCTGGAGACGGATACAACAGCCAAGTGCTATGCTATGATCCAACAGGCCAAGCTTGAGAGCGAGTCCTATTGGCATACCGTCTCGGAGAAGCTGGAGGCGTTTTACAGGGACCACGCAGGCCTGAAAGAACTGCTGTCCTTCAATGAACAGAGGAAAGCCGGCCAATGAGCAGAAAAAAGAGAACGGAGCCGCTGGAATGCCCGCCCATCGAACAGCTGGAAAAAGAACTGCATCGTGAGAAATACCGGCGGCGGTACGGCAGAGTGCTCCGCAGCACCATCTACACCCTGATCACGGTAGCGGCAGTGGCGGTGCTGGTGGCCACGCTCTGGCTTCCGGTGCTGCAGATATACGGCGGCTCCATGTCTCCGACCTTGCAGGACGGCGACATCGTGGTCTCCCTGAAGGGTTCGGATTTCAGGACCGGGGACGTGGTGGCGTTTTATTACAATAACAAGATCCTGATCAAGCGTGTCATCGCAACCGCGGGCCAGTGGGTGGACCTGGAGGAGGATGGGACGGTTTTTGTGGACGGTCAGAGGCTGGACGAGCCGTATTTGACGGAAAAAGCCTTTGGCGACTGCGACATTAAGCTGCCTTACCAGGTGCCGGACGGCCGCTATTTCGTCATGGGCGATCACCGGTCCACCTCTGTGGACAGCCGTCACTCGTCGGTGGGCTGTGTGTCCGACGAGCAGATCGTGGGAAAGATCGTCTGCCGTGTCTGGCCGCTGGATGCCATCGGCGGATTCTAGCGGGCCGCCAGTGTTTTGAGGGAAGGGGGGAGAGAGCATGAAGGACAGTCTGCCGCAGCAGATCGCGCGGTTTTATCAGAATCACCGCCGGAAGCATCTGTGGTACCGGATCGTCAGCGGACTGGCCTGTGTGGTGGTATTCTGCACCGTCTATGCTCTGATCCTTCCGGCCATTACCATGGAGAAGGAGCCATTGTGCGGTCTGGAGGAGCATACCCACAGCGAGGAGTGCTATGGGGTGGAGACTGTCTGGCCCGATCCGGAGTTTCTCTGTGAGAAGGAGCTGTCGGGCCGCACTGTGGTCCATACCCACGATTCCCTCTGCTATAACGAGGCGGGAGAACTGGTCTGCCCGCTGCCGGAGCTGGAGGCGCACCGGCATGACAGCAGCTGCTATGAGGACCGGGAGGTACTGTCCTGCGGCGAAGAGGAGACCGGCCACCGGCACGATGAGGACTGCTACACCCGCTGCCGGGGCGAGCTGCTCTGCGAGCTGGAGGAGTCCGAGGGCCACACCCATGACAGCGGCTGCTATGAGACGAGGCGGGAGTTTGTCTGCGATCTGGAGGAAGACGAGGAGCATATCCACGATGACGACTGCTGGGAGGAGTATGAGGAGCTGGTCTGTGATCTGGAGGAGACGGAAGGCCACACCCATGACGACGACTGCTACGACTGGACAGAGGAACTGACCTGCGGAATGGAGGAGTCCGAGGGCCACATTCACGACGAGAGCTGCTATACCACGGAGACCGTGCTGGTCCGCCGTGAAGAGGAGGTGATCCTCCACACCCACGGTGAGGACTGCTTTGACGGGGACGGCGTCCTGATCTGCGATCTTCCGGAGGTGACGGAGCACCGGCATACCCGGGACTGCGTCGTGATGCCGGAGGGCGATCCGGAGGAAGTGACGGTGCTGGTCTGCGGGCTGGAGGAGCACACCCACAGCGACAGCTGTTACGAAGAAGAACCGCCCGCCGCAGGCGGCGGAGGAGCATCCGGAGAGACGGAAACCATCTGCGGCCTGCCGGAACACACCCATGACGATGCCTGCTACGACGAGACCGGCACGCTGATCTGCGGGCTGGAGGAACACACCCACAGCGACGAATGCTATACGGACGAAAAGCCTGGTGCAGGCGGCGGAGCATCCGCAGAGACGGAAGCCCTCTGCGGCCTGCTGGAACACACCCATGACGATGCCTGCTACGACGAGACTGGCGCGCTGATCTGCGGGCTGGAGGAACATACCCACAGCCTGGACTGCCTTGCGGAAGAAGACCGGTCACAGATCATGGCGGTCATCGCCTTGATCGACGCCCTGCCGTCCACGGAGGAGATCGAAGAGACGCTGAACGCATATGAGGAGGCCGGGGACGAAGCGGGATACGAGGCGTATTTCTCGGAGATCTCCAATCAGGCACGGGAGGCGCACGACGGCTACGAGTCGCTGGACGCGGCGCATCAGGCGATGGTCTCCAACCGGGACAAGCTGATGGATCTGTCCTGGCTGTGGAACGCCGCTGTGCTGGCGCTGCCTGCTGACACGGTAAAAGTTACGACTTCTGATACATTGAAAGCGGCTATTGCGGACGGCGATCCGTACATCCAGCTTGACGGAGATTTCTCTGTTGGGAGTACTCTGACAGTTCCGGCGGCCAGCGATATCACCCTTGATCTGAACGGCCATACCCTGACGGCGACAGGCACAGGTGCCCTGTTCAGCATCCCCTCCGGCGCGGGCCTGACCATCATGGACAGCAAGCAGAAAAGTGAGATCGTGGAAACGGCCTCCGGCAGTCTGGCCGGAAACACGGCGAGCCTGTCAAACGGCACATTGACCTATTATGTGACCACCACTGAAGTCACCAATTCCGCCACGGGCGCTACACAGGAGACGCTGGAAAAGCACACCGTCACCGCCGCCGGGGCCATCGTCGGCGGCAGCCAGCCGGTGTTCAGCGTCACCGGCGGCACACTGAACGTGCAGAGCGGCATGATCCGCGGCGGTACCGGACGGGCCATCGTCCAGACCGGCGGTGAGACGAATCTGTCCGGCGGCTATCTCTGTGGCTTTACCCAGTCCTCCGGCAGCACCGCCAATACGAATGCTTTCGGCGGAGCGATCCGGGCCGGCGGCGGCGCGCTGAATCTGTCCGGTGCCGTGCTGGCAGCCAACACCGCGCAGAATGGCGGCGCCATCTATGCCACCGGCAGCACGCAGATCTCCATTACCGGCGGCGTCATCAGCGGCAACACCGCCAACCGGGTCCCCACCAATGGCTGGGACGGCCACAGCGAGAACGGTACGTACCGCTGCGGCGGCGGAGGCATTTACGCCGACGGCAACGCTGAGATCACCATGAGCAGCGGCTATCTCACCAACAACGAGGCGACGGATACCGGCTACTTCGACGGCGGTGGCGGCGTGTGCCTCAGCGGCGCGTCCGCCATGGCGCTGTCCGGCGGCTATGTCACCGGGAATCAGGCCCAGGGCGGCGGCGGTATCCGCACCGACTTCGGCAAAGAGACGACCTTCATCATGACGGGCGGCTTCGTGTCGTCCAACGTGGCGACACACGCCGAGGGCGGCGGCGTCACCATCGACCGGAACGGCGTGGGCACTGTTACCGGCGGCTATGTCACCAACAACCGGATCCCCCATACGGTTCACTGGGGCGGCGGCGGTCTGTTCTGCGCCGACGGCTCCACACTGAATCTGAAACAGACGCTCATCACAGGAAACGCCGCCGGCGGCTTCGGCGGCGGTGTGGCGGGTTGTCCCACGGGTAAGATCTACCTGTACATCACCGAGGGCTGCGCCATTTACGACAATACCGACACGGTAGACGATGACAGTCCCCATTTCGTCAACGGCGGTGTCAAGAACGATATCGATATCAATCGCTGCACGGAGGTTTTCCAGGCCAACGGCCACGCGGATTACTTCTGTGCCCTGAACAGTACCGTCACCGGCACTATGCTGGGCAACCATGCCGCCAACTGGCAGGGCAGTGCGGACTATCAGGCCGTCATCGCTGACGCGGAGGATCTGCTCTCCGCCACGGAGGTCATGGGCCTGGAGGCCCATCCCACAGAGGCGGGCAAGGCGGCGGCAGAGGCGGCTGCCAGGGTCTATGTCAACGGCAACTACTCCTACACCCACGGCGGCGGCATCCTCTGCAACGGCAATCTGGTCATCGGCGTGCCGGTAAATATCGAGGTGCCCGCCCGTGTGGAGCTTCAGGCCACCAAAAAACTCACGGATTCAATCGGCAATGAAAAGGACCTGGAGAATAACGACTTCTCCTTCAAAGTGACCATGACCGAGCCGGACGGCACGGTGGTGGCCAACGGCGTCTGCGACAGCAATGGAACGATCACTTTTGACCATCAGCTGACCTTCAAGCAGGAAGGCACCTTTGTCTACTACGTTTACGAGGAAGCCGACGGCGGCAATCCCTCCATCGCCTACGATCCCACGCTGTACCGGCTGACCATGACGGTCACAAAGGACAACGGCGTGGCCTGGTACGGGGATACCATCAAGTACACCTATTCCGTGACGTCCGTCAAAGTGGAGAGAAGCGGGGACGGCGGGACCTCCTGGACCCAGGGCTCCCAGAGCAGCACCTCCCAGAGCGGCGTCATCACCCTGCCCCTGACCAGCGGTGCCGCCTTTACCAACCGGCTCATTGAGCCTACCAAGGTCACGGTCCGGAAAGTGTGGGAGGGCGGCTCCGGAACGGACTCCGTCACCGTCATCCTGAAACGGGACGGGGAAGAATTTGACCGCCAGATCCTGAACGCCGACAACGAATGGTCCTATACCTGGGATGATCTGGAGACCGGACACATCTACTCCGTGGAGGAAGAGGAGGTCCCCGGTTACACCGCCGGCTACGAGGTTACCACGGAGACAGATTCCTCCGGAAGCACTTCCCTGGGTCAGGGGAGCTGGTGGGTCCCGGCATCGAGTCTGACCGCCGGACAGCAGTATCTCATTGTCAGCCCGGACGGAACCAAGGCGCTGTATATCGCCTCCGGAAACGAGGGACAGGGCTTCAACACCGCCGACGTGACCAGTGTGGTACAGCAGCAGACCGCGCTGACGGTGAACGGCCAGGCCTACGCCACCTGGTATCAGGCGGCGGACATCCCGGCTCGCAGTATTTATAACGCGGAAGCCCTGACCCGGAATTCCCACAGCGGCATTATCCTGAAGCGTTCCGACGGCGGCTCGTACCCGTACCTGCGGTTGGAGAGCAACAACAATAACTACCTGAAAGGCGGCAGCGCAACTGGCTACGCCTCCTTCATGGTATTCGACGGCATCTATCTCAGGGGCCACAACCTCGCGGAATGGACCCCGGACAATCTCCGTACCCTGATTTACGCGGACGGCAAGTTCAACTCCACCACGGAGCAGACCCCGGACAACGCCGTCAGGCTCTACACACTGGTCAGCGGCGAGGGCTTCACCGGCGCGTCCATAGACAGCTCTACCGTGGTCATCACCAACACATACGCCGGTGGGATCTATGAGCTGCCGGAGACCGGCGGCCCGGGCATTCCCCTGTATACGATGGGAGGGCTTAGCCTGATGGCGGGCGCACTCCTACTGTATAGCATACAAGACCGGAAAAAAGGGAGGAGGGATCGTCCCTGCTGATTTTTCCCAGTGAACAAAGACTCCCTAAAATTCATTCAAAGGAGAGAGAGAAACCATGAGACACCTGAGAAAACTGGCCAGCGTTCTGCTGGCGCTGGTCATGGCCGCAGCGCTGGTCACCACCGCGTTTGCAGACGGAGAGACCACCTATTCCATCACGATCAACAGCGACGCAGAGGGTCACACCTACGAGGCCTACCAGATCTTCACCGGCGATCTGCATGAGGGCGTTCTGTCCAACATCGTGTGGGGCAGCAGCGTCAGCAATGCCGATGATTTGGACGATGCCGCAAAGGTGGCCGAAAAGCTGGACACCAACTACACCGGAGCGGACAAGATCACCGCAGATGATCTGCTGAAAATGATCACTCTGGGCGATCCTGTGGCGGACAGCGGCGAGACCAGCAACCCCTACGTCATCTCCGGCCTGGCCGCTGGATACTACTTGGTCAAGGACCAGGATGCTTCTCTGGCAGGGGATAACGACGCCTACACCGAGTACATCATCAAGGTCGTAGCCGATGTGACTGCGGCCCCCAAGTCCAGTGTCCCCACCGTGGAGAAGAAGGTCAAGGATATCAATAACTCCACCAACGATGCCATGACTGACTGGCAGGACTCCGCTGACCACGACATCGGCGATTCCGTACCCTTCCAGTTGAAAGCCACGCTGGCGAAGAACGTCTCCGCTTACACCACCTACAAGGTCGTGTTCCACGATACCCTGTCCAAGGGTCTGACCTACAACAACGACGCCAAGGTCTATATCGACGGAGAGGAGACTGACGGCTTTACCGTTACTTCCACTGTCAATGATGACGGCACCACCACCCTGACCGTCTCCTGCGACGACGTCAAGGCGCTGGGCGCGGGCAACAGCTCCGTCATCACCGTGGAGTACACCGCCACGCTGAATGAAAACGCTGTCCTCGGCTCCGCCGGCAACCCCAACGAGGTCTATCTGGAGTACTCCAACAACCCCTACAAGTCTGGGGAAGGCAGCAACGAGACCGGCGAGACCCCTGAGGATGTTGTCATCGTCTTCACCTACAAGACCATCATCAACAAGGTCACCAAGAATCCCGACTATGATCCGGATGCCTCAGATTCCGAGGAGTACATCCCCCTGACCGGCGCCGAATTCACTCTGGAGAAGTACAACAAGGCGACTGACAAATGGGAAGCCATTGCGGTGGTCAAGAATGACGAGGGCACGACCTTCACTTTCTCTGGTCTGGATGACGGCGACTACCGTCTGACCGAAACCGAGACCCCTGCCGGCTACAATACTATCGAGGATATCTACTTCACCATCACCGCTGAGCACGATGTCCTCTCCGACAATCCCGCGCTGACCTCTCTCAGCGGCAACGCGACCACCGGTGAGATCACCTTCACCTCCAACACCGCCGAAGGCTCCCTGTCCGCCAACGTGATCAACAACGCCGGCGCCACCCTGCCGGAGACCGGCGGCATGGGCACCACCGTCTTCTATGTGGTGGGTGCCGCTCTGGTGGTGACCGCCGTGGTACTGCTGGTCACCAAGAAGCGCATGAGCGGAGAGCAGTAAATTCTGCCATCCGGCAATGATACCGAACGTCTGCTGCGTTCCGGGAGGGCCATCTCTCCCGGGATGCAGCGGCAGGGAGAGTTCTGTATGAAAAAACACCTGTCGACCATCATTTTAATACTGGTCTTCCTGACAGGGCTGTCCCTGCTGCTGTATCCATCCGTCAGCGACTACTGGAACTCCCTGCATCAGTCCCGCGCCATCGCCTCCTATGCCAACGATGTGGCCGCTCTGGACGGCGATACCTACGAGCAGATGTGGGAGGCAGCCCGGGCATACAACAGCCGTCTGGCGGAGAAGGAAAAGCCTCTGCTGATGTCAGCCCAGGAGACGGCAGAATATGAAACGCTGCTGGATGTCTCCGGCAGCGGCATCATGGGCTATATCGAGGTCCCGGAGATCAAGGTCTCCCTGCCGGTCTATCACGGGGTAGACGAGGGCGTTCTCCAGGTGGCCGTGGGCCACATTCCGGGCACTTCTCTGCCAGTGGGCGGCACGGGGACCCACAGCGTCCTCTCCGGCCATCGGGGCTTGCCCAGTGCGAGGCTGTTCACCAATCTGGACCAGCTGCGGGAGGGGGACCTCTTCCTGCTCCGGGTCCTGGACGAGGTGCTGACCTATGAGGTGGATCAGATCCTCATCGTGGAGCCGCATCAGCTGGAGGCTTTGTCCATTGACCCTGTGGAGGACTACTGCACACTGGTGACCTGCACCCCCTACGGCGTCAACACCCACCGTCTGCTGGTGCGGGGGCACCGGATCGAAAACCAGGCGGACAGCAGTTCCATCCGGATCACGGCAGACGCCATGCAGATCGACGCCGTGCTGGTGGCCCCGGTGGTGGCGGTGCCCATTCTGCTGGTGCTGCTGGTATGGCTGCTGATCAAATACCGAAAAAAGAGAGATTGACCTGCTGACGATCCCGGGAAGGAGGTTTTCCGTATGCTGAACAGGCGGCAGATCAGACAACTGTATATCACGCTGCTGTGCCTGGCGGCATTGTGGACGCTCCTGCCGCAAAGCGCCGGTGCTTTCAGCCGCATCGACACGGAGCGCCCCGTATCCCTGACACTGCGCTGTCAGAAGGACAATAAGACGTTTTCCGGCGTGGAATTCTCCCTGTACCGGGTGGCGGATGTCTCTGCCACCGCCAGATTCACGCTGACCGGGGATTTTCAGGCGTATCCGGTGTCCCTTGACCAGCCGGACAGCGCCGGATGGCGGACGCTGGCAGAGACGCTGGCCGCCTATGCGGCCAGAGACGGCCTGACGCCCCTGGACAGCGGCAAGACCGGCAGTGACGGCGTCCTGAAATTCCCCACGGATGAACAGCGGACCATGCTGCCGGGTCTGTACCTGGTGACAGGCAGGCCCTGTGTCTCCGGCAGCTATACGTATACGCCGTCGCCGTTTCTGGTGTCCCTGCCGAATCTGGACCGGGAGACGGACCAATGGGTGTACGACGAGTCCGTGGAACCCAAATACACCCGGGAGAATCACGGCGGCGGTGACAGCGGCGGCGAAGGCAGCAATGATACCACCGTCAACCGGAAGGTGCTGAAGGTCTGGGACGATGACGGGTACGAGACGCAGCGTCCGGAACAGATCGTGGTCCAGCTGCTGCGGAATGGAAAGGTCTACAGGACGGCAGCGCTGAACGCGGAGAATAACTGGCGGTACACCTGGTACAATCTGGATGCGGGATACGACTGGCAGTTGGTAGAGGAAACCGTGCCGGAGGGATACACGGTGTCCGTCAGCCAGGAGGGCATCACGTTCGTGGTGACCAATACCTGTCAGCCGGACAGCCCCGACAATCCCGATAATCCGGACAATCCGGATCAGCCGGAGAATCCCGGTTCACCGGACAGTCCTGACGTACCGGAAGGCCCCGCTTCAAAGCCTCCCACGACGCCTGACGGGCCCAAACCGTCCCTACCTCAGACCGGCGCACTCTGGTGGCCGGTGCCTGTGCTGGCGGGCAGCGGTATGCTGCTGTTCACGCTAGGCTGGGTCCGGGCACAGAAACGGGGGAGAGAGGATGAACAGTAAGAAGCGGCCCAAGCGGGCCGGAACGCTTTTGATGACCGTAGGGCTGCTGCTGGTGGCGGCAGCCCTTTTTCTGACCGTGTACAATCTGTGGGATGAGCGCAGAGCCGCCGGCACTGTGACGCAGACGCTGGAGGAAATGGCCCCGCTGCTGGAGACGGCGGCGGAGGAGCGCGGCCGGGAGGCCGTCCCGGATTTTGAGCTGGCGCCCTATATGGCGCGGCCCACCGTGGAGATCGACGGTAGGGACTACATCGGCAGACTGGACATTCCGGTGCTGGGCATCTCCCTGCCGGTCCTCAGCCGGTGGAGCTATCCGAATCTGAAGACCGCTCCCTGCCGGTACACAGGCAGCACTTACGCCGAGTCGCTGGTGATCGCAGGCCATAACTACAAGTCCCACTTCGGCAGCCTGAAGGAACTGGTGCTGGGAGACACGGTACAGTTCATAGACGTGGACGGAAACATCTTTTCCTACGTTGTCTGCCAGACTGATCTGCTGGGCAAATACGATGTGGAGGAAATGGATGCCGGGGAGTGGGATCTGACGCTGTTCACCTGCACCATGGACGGAAAAATGCGGGTCACCGTGCGCTGCATGGCCGGTACGGCCTGACGGCACCGAACCGTCCGCCTCTGTTTTCCACAATTTTCCCCGTGAGATATCATTCCCCGGCTGATGCGTCCTGCACATCCGGGGCCAGCGGAGCCGCCGGAGACCCGGCGGCTCTGTTCCTGTCCGGAGATTGGCATGTCTTTCCCGGTCCAAAGCAGGTAGAAAGATGACAGCACCCCCGATCCCAAACGGGACCGGGGGTGCCGTGTTCATCAGATGCCGTACCTGTCCGGGCATCGTTCAGCCACTTAGGAAATTCCCCGCGATTCATTGCGCCGCAGGGGCTTGAAGCTGTTTCGGACACATCCACATCCCACTGGATGGGTTCCATGCCGCAGGCCCGGATGGTCCGGATCACATGATCGTCGTACTCTCCATAGGGACAGCGGATCAGAGTGGGACGCACGCCGGTCACCGCCTCCACCTTGTCGCAGGAGGCTTTCAGATCCGCGGTGATCTGCTCCGCCGTCAGGGAGTTGTAGTGGTCGTGGTGGTTGGAGTGGCTCATGACCTCATGCCCCGCGTCTGACAGCGCCTTGACCGACTCCGGGTATTTGTCCACCCAGTCCCCTACCACGAAAAATGTGGCCTTGACCTGGTACTTCTCCAGGATGTCGATAAGGGTCTGGGTGTCCTCATTCCCCCAGGCAGCGTCGAAGCTGATGGAGCAGGTCTTCTGCTTCGTGTCCACGCAGTAGATGGGCAGTGGCCGGTCCGTGGCGTAGGCCCCGGCAAGAGACGGCCAGGCCGCCACGTATCCCGCCACGCACAGTGCCAGGACCGCCGCCAGCAGCGCCGCTCTCTTCTTCGGTTTCCAGGTGATGATCTTCATGGCGAATCCCCCTTTCAGGAGAGTTTATGCGCCGCGAAAGACCGCTATGAACCGCTCCGGAGGCCTTATTCGCCCTCCGGCTCCTCAGCTCCCGCCAGATAGTCGCAGGCCACCGCCGCCAGACTGGCGATGCCCACGGGCATGGCGTCGTCGTCCACGTTGAACTTGGGATGGTGCTGGGCGTAGTTGGTGCCCTTCTCCGCATCTCCCACGCCCAGGAACATCAACGCGCCGGGTACTTTCTTCAGATACCAGGCGAAATCCTCCGAGGGAGCCACCGGAGAGGTCTTCGTGATGTGATCCTTTCCCACCGCCTTCCGGATGGCTTTGGCGGCCCGCTCCGTGAAGGCGGGATCGTTGACCACCGGGGGCACGCCCTTCTCGGCGGAGAACTCGATCTCCGCCCGCATGCCCGTGGCGATGCCCCGGGCGATCTCCTCCATGCGTCTGGCCACGGTGTCCATCAGCTCCTCGTTGTAGGTCCGGACGCCCACCACCAGCGACACGCTGGGCGGGATCACATTGAACGCGCCGGTGGACTCCGCCTCGATGTCCGTCACCGTCACCACGGCCACGTTCAGGGGGTCCGTCTCCCGGCTGACGATGGTCTGCCACGCCGTCACGATCTGGCAGGCGATGACCACCGGGTCCACGCAGGTATGGGGCATGGCGCCATGGCCGCCCACGCCGCAGACCTTCATCCGGGCCACCATATTGGCGGTCATGAAGGGGCCGGGGGTGTAGTGGATGACGCCGGTGGGCAGCGTCCCCCAGGCGTGGAGGGCGAAGGCGGCGTCCACGCCGTCCATCCAGCCGCTGCCCTCGGTGACCAGCTGGGCGCCCCATTTCTGGAACAGAGGCTCCGTGCTCTCCTCGCCGGGCTGGAAGATGAACCGCACGTTTCCGGGGACCTGATCCCGGATCTGATACAGCAGCTTGGCCGCTCCCAGCAGCATGCTGATATGGGAGTCGTGGCCGCAGGCGTGCATGACGCCCGGCTCCTGAGAGGCGTACTCCAGCCCCGTCTCCTCCGTCACCGGCAGGGCGTCGATGTCCGCCCGCAGGGCAATGCACCGTCCCGGCTTGCCCGGATTCAGGTCCACTGTCACGCCGCTGTTGGGGCAGTGGGGCACGCCCACCCGAATGTTCTCATAACCGATCTCCCGCAGGATCTCCACGATCCGCTTCGTGGTGTTCTCCTCCTGATAGGAGAGTTCCGGATGGCTGTGGAACTGGTGCCGCCAGCCGGCCACCTCGTCCTTCATGGCCAGAGCCATCTTCTGATAGTCCAACATGGTATCCTCCCGCAATTCTCTTTAAAATGCCGGCTTCTCCCGCCGTCTCCTCTCCATTATAGGAAGTTTTTCGACAAACGCAAGCCCGATCTGGCCCGGAAACCGCAGAATTTCCAGCGGCGGGCCGCTGCATGTTTCTCCGTCCGCGTCATATCCTGCCATGTGCTCCATCCTCCGCCCCACCTTTCCCCCGTTCAAAAATGATTAACAAATCCTTAGCAAAAAGCATCAATTTATATACTTGAAAATTCACCGGAAGCGGACTATCATAACTTTCGCAAGAACATATTCAATTATAGAAGATTTTTCATTTTAGTGATGACTTTTTAGAATAGTTCTGTGTTTCTTTTGTCCTGCACCGGTTGACAAGCGGGGAAATAACTTATATCATCAGGGGTAAGCACCGGCGTTCATTTTCGGCGTTTCCCCTGACGCTTTCAGGAGGAATGATCGAAATGACTGCACAGATCCTGTCTATCATCATTTTTGTCGGCATGTTTCTGATGATTATTCTGGATAAGTTCGAACGCCATATGGTGACGCTGGTCAGCGGCGCTCTGGTACTGCTGGTGGTGTTCGGCGTCTGCATGGACAGCGCCGACGCTGGACGGGCCTTGCAGGAGACGCTGAACGTCCATTCCGTCTTCACCGCCGGCTTCTGGTACGGCGAATCCAGTGAGAACACTTCGGGTATCAACTGGTCCACGCTGATCTTCATTGCGGGCATGATGGTCATGGTGGCGGGCTTGGGCACGGCGGGCTTTTTCCGCTGGCTGTGTCTGTCCCTGGCGAAGCTGGTACGCTATCATGTGGTGCCGCTGCTGGTCTGCTTCATGTGCATGTCGGCCATCCTGTCCATGTTCATCGACAGCATCACCGTGGTGCTGTTCCTGACCACCGTCACCCTGGAGCTGGCCCGGATCCTGGAGTTCAATCCCCTCCCCATGGTCATCTCTGAGATCTTCTGCGCCAATCTGGGCGGCGCGGCCACCATGTGCGGCGACCCGCCCAACATCATCATCGGTACATCTCTGGGCTACACCTTCTGGGACTTCATCGTCAACACCGGCGAGATCATCGCCATCTGCTTCGTGGCGGCGGCGCTGTACTTCTGGCTGTGCTTCCGGAAGGAGCTACACGCCCAGGAGCTGGCCCGGTCCGGGGACGTGGTCTGTCCCCTGCCCTCCAGCGCCATCACCAATAAGAAAGCCTTCTGCGGCGGCACCGCCGTGTTCCTCATCGCCGTGGCGCTGCTGGTGACCCATGCCCAGACGAAGCTGTCCGTGGCCTCCATCGGCGTCATTGTGACGGCCCTGACCCTGCTCTCCACCGCCCTCACCACAGACCGGAAAACCGTGCGGGAGGTGCTGCGGAGCATCGACTACAAAACACTGCTGTTCTTCCTAGGGCTGTTCGTCTCCGTGGGCGGCCTGGAGCAGACCGGCGTGCTGGACCTCATCGCTGGGTTCATCACCCGGATCAGCGGCGGCAGCGTCACTGCCATCGTGGTCATCATCCTGTGGCTGTCCGGCATCGCCAGCGCCTTTATCGACAACATTCCCTTTGCCGCCACGCTGATCCCGGTGATCCACACCATCGCCGCCACCCAGGGGATCAACCTCCACGTTCTGGCCTGGGCGCTTTCCCTGGGCACGGATCTGGGCGGCAACGCCACACCCATCGGCGCCTCCGCCAACGTGGTGGGCACCTCCGTCTCCGCCAAGGGCGGCTATCCCATCGGCTGGGGCGGCTACTGCCGCTACTGCGTCCCCGCCACCATTCTGGTCATGGCCATTTCCACAGTCTGTCTGTTCATCCGATATCTGTAATTCCGATTCTGATTGCAAGGGGGAGAGCCATTTGAAGACACAAATTCTCATTTCCATCGGCCGGGAACACGGCAGCGGCGGCCATGTCATCGCCCAGATGATCGCTGAGCGGCTGAACATCCGTCTCTACGACAAGGAGATTCTGGAGGAGATCGTCAACTCCAGCGGCTACAGCCGGGAGTTGGTGGCCAAAATGGACGAGAAGCCCGTGAATCTGTTCTCCTCCCGGCGCATCGGCGGCTTCTCCAACTCTCTGGAGTTCAACGTGGCGGAGAAGACCTTCGAGTTCATCCAGTCCCAGGCGGACAGCGGCGAGTCCTTCGTCATCGTGGGCCGCTGCGCAGAGCAGGTGCTGCGGGGCAATCCCAACTACCTCCGCTTCTTCATCCGGGGAGAGATGCACGACAAGATCCGCCGGGTGGCGGCCAACGACCGCGTCTCCGAGAAGGACGCCGTCCAGCTGATCCGGGAGACGGACCGGCGGCGGAAGGCCTATCACAACTACTACTGCGACTGCAAGTGGGGCGACGCCCGGGGCTACGACCTGACCGTCAACAGCGACCGGCTGGGCATCCCCCAGACCGTGGAGGTCCTGGTGCAGTACATCCGGGCGTTCATGGAGCAGTGACGTCCGTTCGGCAGAATACCGCAAGCGCCCGCCGGAGATCCGGCGGGCGTTTCAGACTGCCGCAAAAGTCCGGGGCGGACTTTTGCGGCAGTCTTCACAATGCCTCGCTTTTCTGCCCGCGCAGCGAGCCGAAAAGCTGCCGCTTCGCGGTGCAAACGCCTGCTAACGCAGGCTTTTTGCAGGCATTCGATCTGATTCGAGGCGGGCTTTGCCCCCTCGAACTCCCTCTGCTTTTTTGAAATCGTTTCCCATTCAAAGAAGGTCTTTCCAAAACCGCAAGCGCCCGCCGGAGATCCGGCGGGCGCTTGGCTGCTGTTCTTCCCTCTCGGAGGGTGCTGGGAGATAGGCAATACGGGATACGCTCTTCTGCGATCAATTTCTGTCAACTACTTTTCCTTTACCACCTGCACCGTGGAAATGCCGTAGTGCCGGAACACCGCCAGGGCGTCCGGGGCGATGACCTCGCCGCTTACCACCGGCGGCACCGCCGGCGGACAGGACACCGCAGGCGCCGCCAGCACCCGGCCCGCCGCCTGTTCCGCGGCCACCGTCTCCCAGGGGGACAGCACCGCCTCCCGGATGGAACGCGCCGTCACCGGCGGGGCCATGGTGAGTTTCGGCCGTTCCAGCGGCTTCCGGGGATCCATGGCGGAAAAAGCAGATTCCAGTCGGGAGAAATCTGATTCTGTATTACCATTTGTTATCATCAGTACCAGAAAATCCGGGTCCGCGTACTCGCACTCGATGCCCCGCTGCCGCAGGGCGTCCGCCAACTCTGGCCCCGTCCAGCCGCTGGCAGCGGCGGCGACGGTAAGTTTCAGCGGGTCCGTGTCCTCCACCTGCCAGCCCCGGCGGCGCAGGACTGCCCGCAGTTCCTCCAGCCGGGCGGCGCAGTCCGCCATGCGGCGGGGCAGGTCCCCAGCCAGGGCATCGTTGCACAGGTCCAGGGACTCCAGGATCAGATAGGACGGGCTGGTGGAGCCGAACAGCGCCAGGGCACTTTTGGCGTTTTTCACGAAGTCCGGCGGAGCGGACGGTCCGATGTGGAGATACGCCCCGCCGGTGAGCACCGGCAGGGTCTTGTGGGCAGAGTCGCAGCAGGCGTCGGCCCCCAGCTCCATGGGATGACGGGTCCCCGGCAGGAACCGGAGATACGCCCCGTGGGCGTTGTCCACCAGCAGGGGCACGTCCCGCTCATGGGCGGCGGCCGCGATACCGGAGACGTCCAGCATTCCCCCCAGATAGTCCGGCGAGGTGACGTACACCGCCGCGGGAGGCGGGTCCATGCCGTCCAGGGCCGTCCGGACCTGTTCCGGGCCAATGGGGCACCGGCACAGGGAGAAATCCTCTGTCTCCGGCCACAACCAGCGGATGTCGAAGTCCAGCAGAGCCGCCGCCAGCAGGAAGGCCTTGTGGGCATTCCGGGCGGCCAGGATCACCGGACGGCCGGTGCCGCCCCGGGCCCGCCAGCGGTACAGCGCCAGGGCCAGCATGGCCCGGATGCACTGGCTGGAGCCCTCGGTGGAGTAGAACGTGGCGGCGGCACCGAACAGGGCGGAGGCGTTCTTCTCGCTGTCCGCGATGATGCCGGACGGCTCGTACAGCTCGTCCGCCCCACGGATCTCCGTGATGTCCAGGGCCTCGCAGCCCAGGGGCCCCACGCCCTTGTGGCCGGGCATATGGGCCCGGAGGGTGCCGCTGTCCGCGTAGCGGCGGACAAAATCCGCGATGGGTGTATTCATTCTCGTTCGCCGCCTTTCTGTCCCGCCGGACGGTTTATTTGCCCAGCTGCTCCGCCACCTTCACCATGATGGCGCACTCGATGCGCTTCCGGAACAGCTCGCAGCCCGGCTCGTAGATGCCCCGGATGGTGCCGGAGGCGTGGTAGGCGTTGGCGGCGCAGCCGCCGGAGCAGTACAGCTTGGCCCAGCAGTCCGCGCATTCAGGCCGGGCGTAGGCGTTGCAGGACCGGAATTCCTCCTGGGCGGCGGTGTTGGAGACGCCGTTCCAGATGTCGCCCAATTTGAACTTCTCCTCGCCCACGAACTGGTGGCAGGGATACAGATCGCCCCAGGGGGTGACGGCCATGTACTCCGTGCCGGAGCCGCAGCCGGAGATGCGCTTGTAGACGCAGGGTCCGCCGGTGAGGTCGATCATGTAGTGGTAGAAGGTGAAGGGACGGCCCTCCTTCTCCCGCCGGAGCATCAGCGCCGCCAGCTCCTCATACTGCTCCATGACGATCTTCCGGTCCTCCTCGGTGAGGGCCGCCGGATCTCCGGGGGCACAGACCACCGGCTCCATGCTCAGCTCTGTGAAGCCCAGGTCCAGCATGCACTGGATGTCCTTCAGGAAGTCCGGATTGGCGTGGGTGAAGGTGCCCCGCATGTAGTAGTTTTTGCCTCCCCGGGCCTGGACCAGCTTCTGGAACTTGGGCACGATGCGGTCCCAGCTGCCGTTGCCGGCGTAGTCCACCCGCAGGCGGTCATGGATCTCCTTCCGGCCGTCCAGGGACAGCACCACGTTGCTCATCTCCCGGTTGGCGAAGTCGATGACATCGTCGTCGATGAGCATGCCGTTGGTGGTGAGGGTGAAGCGGAAGTTCTTCCCCCGCTCTTTCTCCACGCTGCGGGCGTAGCGCACCAGGTCCTTCACCACGTCCCAGTTCATCAGCGGCTCGCCGCCGAAGAAATCCACCTCCAGATTGTGCCGGGTGCCGGAGTGCTCCATCAGGAAGTCCAGGGCCCGCTTGCCTACCTCGTAGGACATGACGGCCCGCTCCCCGTGGTACTTGCCCTGGCTGGCGAAGCAGTAGGAGCAGTTGAGGTTGCAGGTGTGGGCCACGTGGAGGCACAGAGCCTTGATGACCCCGCCGGACCGCTCCTTGAAGGTCTCCGCCAGGGGGGCAAAGGTGTCCGGCGTGAACAGCTTCCCGGCGTCCTTCAGGGACCGGACGTCGGCGATGCACTGATGGATGTCCTCCTCCGTCACGTCGGGGCGGGCACCGTACTTGTCCAGCATGGCGGCGGTGATCTCCTCCTCCGTGTGGTCCGGGAACAGGGCGATGATGTCGTAGGCCACCTCGTCCACGGCATGGACGGAGCCGGAGCAGGTGTCCAGCACGATGTTGTATCCGCCCAGCTTGTATTGATGAATCATAGAAATCCTCCGTTCGCGCAGGCCGCGCGTACTCGTTTGATTGGTTTACATTATTTTAATTGTATAGAAGATCCCCGGCGGCGGAAGACGGCGCCGTCCGGGCAGAAAAAGTGCCGCCCGCGGGCGGCACTTTTCAGAACACTCGAAATCACTTATCCGCGTTCTCGCACTTCTGGTTGGCGATGCCGCAGCTGGTCTTGCAGGCAGACTGGCAGGAAGTCTGGCACTCGCCGCAGCCGCCGTTCTTGGCGCTCTCGCAGAGGTTCCGGGTCTCCAGAGTGATGATTCTATCCATAATATGATCTCCTATCCTGGCTGCCCCGGAATGCCCGGAGCAATGTTTGATACTGAAAAATATAGCATGGCGGCGGTAGAATGTCAAGAGGGCCGCCGTTTCCCGGACGTGGATGGGGACTTTCCGGCGGAAACCGACGGAAAGGGCCGGTTTTCGAGGGTCCTTATGACCAAAACGGAATGTTTGACATGCGAGAATTTCACTTGTGAAAATCATCGAGTTGTGCTAAATTGAGGATAGCGAGGCACGGAAAACTTGTTCAGTATGAACAAAAATTCATGATCGTTGAGGAGGATACTATTATGAATGCTTATCTGGAAAGAGTCCTGGCTGAGACCAAGGCCAAGAACGCCAACGAGCCCGAGTTCCTGCAGACTGTTGAGGAAGTCCTCAGCTCCCTGGAGCCCGTCATCAACGCCCACCCCGAGTATGAGAAGGCCTGCCTGCTGGAGCGCATGGTGGAGCCCGAGCGCGTCATCGAGTTCCGCGTGACCTGGGAAGACGACAATCATGTCTGGCATGTCAACCGCGGCTACCGCGTGCAGTACAACGCGGCCCTGGGCCCCTACAAGGGCGGCATCCGCTTTGACCCCTCCGTCAACCTGTCCATCATCAAGTTCCTGGGCTTCGAGCAGGTCTTCAAGGACGCCATGACCGGTCTGCCCATCGGCGGCGCCAAGGGCGGCTCCGACTTCGATCCCCGCGGCAAGTCCGACGCTGAGATCATGCGCTTCTGCCAGGCCTTCATCAGCGAGCTGTATCGCCACATCGGCCAGGACATCGACTGCCCCGCCGGCGACCTGGGCTGCGGCGGCCGTGAGATCGGCTACATGTACGGCCAGTATCGCCGTCTGGTTGGCGCTGCCGAGTTCGGCGCTCTGTCCGGCAAGGCTGTCACTACCGGCGGTTCCATCCTGCGTCCCGAGGCCACCGGCTACGGCGCTGTGTATTATCTGGTCGAGGCTCTGGCTCACGACGGCGAGTCCATTGAGGGCAAGCGCATCGCCATGTCCGGCTACGGCAACGTGGGCTGGGGCATCATGAAGAAGGCCGCTGAGCTGGGCGCGAAGGTCACCTACTTCGCCGGTCCCGACGGCTACATCCACGATCCCGAGGGCGTCTGCACCGAGGAGAAGCTGAACTACATCCTGGAGATGCGCGCGAAGGATCCCATGCACTGCGCTCCCTACGCCGAGAAGTTCGGCTGCGAGTTCGTTCCCGGCCAGAAGTGCTGGGGCGTCAAGGACGTGGACATCTACATGCCCGCCGCCACCCAGAACGACGTCAACCTGGATTGGGCGAAGAAGATCGCCGAGTCCGGTGTGAAGTACTACATCGAGGTCGCCAACATGCCCACCACCAACGAGGCTCTGGAGTTCCTGAAGGCTCAGGAGCACCTGGTCGTGGCTCCCTCCAAGGCTGTCAACGCCGGCGGCGTGTCCGTGTCCGAGCTGGAGATGGCTCAGAACGCCGAGCGTCTGTACTGGACCGCTGAGGAAGTCGATGCCAAGCTGAAGGGCATCATGAAGAACATCTATCACTCCTCCGTCGAGGTCGCCGAGCGCTATGGCCTGGGCTACGACCTGGTGGCTGGCGCCAACATCGTCGGCTTCCAGAAGGTCGCCGACGCCATGATGGCTCAGGGCATCTTCTAATTCAACATTCCGTGCCTGGAAAAGGCCATCCTCTTTACCTCCTGGAAAAGCCGGTCCGAATGGACCGGCTTTTCCGCGTTCCGGGGATGCTTCGCCCGCCGGAACAGAGAGATCCTTAACGTCCATCCGGAAAAATTTCGCGTTGTCTTATCACCCAAAAAATGTCTAATGTCCGCCTCCTGTGCCCGGGATGCGGACATTTTTTATCAAAAATGTTTTGTTTGTGAATTGTCTATCAGGTTTTTCCCGGATATTCCGTTTAAAAAAGTTTGCATTCCCGAAAAATCGTGCTATAATGCCACTTAAATACTTGTCTGTGCCGCCCGTTCATATTTCCATGACCGGTGGATACAGTGTTGGAAAATACCAGAAGGAGTGAAACTATGAGCCGTCTTGACGTGAAAACCCCCAGTCAGGCCCAGGCCGTCGTGGAACAGCTCTACCGCAACGTAGAGCGCCGTATCGCCGCCAGCCCTCCGGGCCTGTGCCCCATCGACATGGCGCTGAACTTTCTGAATCTGTGCCACGCCCAGACCTGCGGCAAATGCGTGCCCTGCCGCATCGGCCTGGGGCAGCTGTCCGGCATGCTCCAGGAGGTGCTGGACGGTGAGGCCGACACCAGCATCCTCCACCGCATCGAGGAGACCGCCCAGGTCATCGTGGACACCGCCGACTGCGCCATCGGCATCGACGCCGCCAACCTGGTGCTGATGGGCCTGAAGGGCTTCCGGGATGACTATGAGGAGCACATCAACCATCACCGCTGTCTCAGCACCCTGCGGAACCCCGTGCCCTGCGTGGCCCTGTGCCCCGCCGGCGTGGACATCCCCGGCTACATTGCCCTGGTGCGGGACGGCCGCTACGACGACGCCGTGCGGCTCATCCGGAAGGACAATCCCCTGCCCACCGCCTGCGCCTACATCTGCGAGCATCCCTGCGAGGCCCGCTGCCGCCGGAACATGGTGGACGATCCCATCAATATCCGGGCTCTGAAGCGCTTCGCCGTGGATCACGCCGGAGACGTGCCCCAGCCCCAGTGCGCTCCCGCCACCGGCAAGAAGGTGGCTGTCATCGGCGGCGGCCCCGGCGGATTGTCCGCGGCCTACTACCTGTCCCTCATGG